>OBJA01001124.1_pt1 | contig 19556 bp, 12 predicted proteins | sample 1519751 | NCBI WGS metagenome assembly OBJA01 (sample SAMEA3881238, study PRJEB22517) | soil metagenome | biome: lake sediment; feature: soda lake sediment; material: sediment, water from around vicinity | place: India | collected 2013-12-23 | depth 3 m
CATTCCGCCTCACCCAATCCCCCTTCCGGTCCCACCAGCAGGCGCACCATCCCGGTGGGCGCCGGCAGCGCTGCCAGGCGGGTGCTCTGTACGGGGTCCAGCAACAATCCCATATCGCCGGGGGCGAGTTCGCCCACCCATTGCGCAAGATTCATCGGCGGCAACAGCCGGGGCAGGGTGTTGCGCCCGCTTTGCTCACAGGCGCTGATGATGACGCCGCGCCAGTGCTCCATGCGCCTGGCCAGCCGGGCCGCGTCCAGCTGTACCTGGCTGTGCTCCGTCCACAGGGGAACGATGCCCTGCACGCCCAGCTCCACTGATTTCTGCAGGGTGAAGTCCATCCGCTCACCCCGCGAGATCCCCTGGCCGAGCACCAAGTGCAGGTGGGATTCCACGTCCCGGTCCAGCAGCACCTCGATGCGCGCGCGCACCTGCCGCTTGTCCACCTGTTCCAGGCGCGCCACGGCCTCGTTACCCCTTCCGTCGAACAGCTGCACGGGGGCGCCGGCCTTCATGCGCAGCACGCGCGCCACGTGGTGGGCGCCGCGCTCGTCCAGCTCCACTTCCGTCCCGGGGGTCAGCTGGGTATCCAGGTAGAGTCGCGTGCTGCGCATGGTTTCAGTCCCGGGTGGCGGCATCGATGCCGTCCCAGGCGGTCCGGGCCAGGAACTCGATCTGTTCCTCGCTGATGACATAGGGCGGCATGAAATACACCACGTTGCCGAGCGGGCGCAGCAGCGCACCTTCGCGCAGGGCGTGCTGGTAGACACGCAGGCCGCGCCGTTCCTCCCAGGGGTAGGGCGTGCGGGACTTGCGATCCTTGACCATCTCCATGGCGACGATCATGCCCTGCTGGCGCACCTCGCCGATGTGCGGGTGATCATGGAATCGTTCGGTGGCGCGCCCCAGGCAGGCGGCCAAATTTCGGTTGGCCTCGATCACCCGGTCCTGCTCGAAGATGTCGAGGGTGGCCAGGGCCGCCCGGCAGCACAGGGCATTGCCGGTATAGCTGTGGGAATGCAGGAAGGCCTTCAGGGTCGTGTAGTCGTCGTAGAAGGCCGCGTAGATCGCCTCGCGGGTGAGGGTAACGGACAGGGGCAGGTAGCCGCCGGTGAGGCCTTTGGAGAGGCAGAGGAAGTCCGGTGTGATGCCGGCCTGCTCGCAGGCGAACAGGGTGCCGGTGCGGCCGAAGCCCACGGCGATCTCGTCGGCGATGAGGTGTACCTGGTGGCGGTCGCAGGCCTCGCGCAGCAGCGTAAGGTATACCGGGTCGTGCATACGCATGCCGCCGGCGCACTGCACCAGGGGTTCGATCACCACGGCACAGACCTCGTGACCATGCTCCGCCAGGGCCTGTTCCATGGGGGCGAACAGGCGTTCACTGTACTCGGCGCAGGTCTCGCCCGGCTCCCGTCGGGAACAGTCCGGCGCGGGCACGGGTATGGTCTCCAGCAGCAGCGGGCCATAGGTCTTGCGATACAGGGGAACATTACCCAGTGACAGGGCGCCCAGGGTCTCGCCGTGGTAGCTGTTCTCCAGGGTGATGAAGCGGGTGCGGCGCGCCTCCCCCCGGTTGCGCCAGTAGTGGAAGCTCATCTTCAGGGCCACCTCGATGGCCGAGGAGCCGTTGTCGGCATAGAAGCAGCGTCCCAGGCCCGGGGGCGCGAGGGCGACCAGGCGTTCCGAAAGTTCCACCACCGCCTCGTGGGTGAAACCGGCCAGGATGACATGTTCCAGGGTGTCGAGCTGCTCCCGCAGGGCGGCCTTGATGCGCGGGTTGTTGTGGCCGAACAGGTTCACCCACCAGGAACTGATGGCATCCAGGTAGCGCTTGCCCTCGAAATCCTCCAGCCACACCCCGTCGCCGCGGCGAATGGGGATCATGGGCAGCCACTCGTGGTCCTTCATCTGGGTGCAGGGATGCCAGAGCACGGACAGGTCGCGTTGGATGAGGTCGGAGTTGTTCATGGTGAGGCAATTGGGTATTGGGTTGAGTGGCAGAATCCCGTTTTAAAAAATGGCCACGGAAGCACACGGAAATACACGGAATCAAAATCCACAAAATATATTTCTTCCGTGTATTTCCGTGTGCTTCCGTGGCTATTATATGATTTTATGCAGTTACTCCCGCTCCATCTCCCCACGCATCAGCGCGTAGTACATCACCGGGATCACCACCAGGGTGAGCACGGTGGAGACCAGGATGCCGGAGATGAGGCTGATGGCCAGGCCGTTGAAGATGGGGTCGTCGAGGATGAAGAAGGCGCCCAGCATGGCCGCCAACCCGGTCAGCACGATGGGCTTGGCGCGCACCGCCCCGGAACGGATCACCGCCTCCTGGAAGGGCATGCCCGCGGCCACCGACTCGTTGATGAAATCCACCAGCAGGATGGAGTTGCGCACGATGATGCCCGCCAGGGCGATCATGCCGATCATGGAGGTGGCGGTGAACTGGGCGCCGGTGAGGGCGTGGCCGGGCAGCACGCCGATCACGGTCAGTGGAATGGGCGCCATGATGATGAGCGGCACCAGGTAGGAGCGGAACTGGGCCACCACCAGCAGGTAGATCAGGATCAGCCCCACGGAGTAGGCGATGCCCATGTCGCGGAAGGTCTCGTAGGTGATCTGCCATTCGCCATCCCACTTGACGCTGTACTCGTAGGGATTGGCGGGTTGCCGGATGAAGGACTGCGCCACCGGCTCCTCGCTGTTCAGGGCGTCGATCCGTCCCATCAGGTCCAGCATGCCGTACAGGGGGCTGTCCAGCCGGCCGGCCATGTCGGCGGTGACATAGACCACCGGCAGCAGGTCCTTGTGGTGGATGGCGTGCTCGCGCAGGCCGGGTGCCACGCTGACCAGCTCGGCCAAGGGGACCAGGCTGCCGTCGCGGCCCCGCACCCGCAGGCTGAGCAGGGCATCCAGGTCGCCACGGTCGGCATTGCCGGCGCGCAGGCGGATGGGGACCGGGTATTTGCCGGCCTCGCCGTGCAGGTAGCTGACATCCTCGCCCGCCAGGAGCGTGGTCATGGCGTGCACCAGCTCGGCCTGGCTCAGGCCCAGGCGCGCCGCGCGCTGGCGGTCGACGATGATGCGCCACTCGGGCGTTGCCGCCTCCACGCTGTCGTCCACGTCCACGATATCGGGCGTGGCGGCGAACTCGGCACGGATGCGCCGCGCGGTGCGGATCTGGCCTTCATAATCCAGGCCGTAGACCTCCACCACCAGCGGCGACAGCACCGGCGGGCCCGGCGGCACCTCGGTGATCTTGATATTGGCCTCGAAGGGCGCGCCGATGGCCTGCAGGGGCTCGCGCACGGCGCGGGCGATGTCATGGCTGCTGCGCTCGCGGTGCTTCTTGTCCACCAGGTTGACCTGGATGTCACCCTGGTGGGACTCGCTGCGCAGGTAGTACTGCCGCACCAGGCCATTGAAGTTGATGGGCGAGGCGGTGCCGGCATATAGCTGGTAGTCGCTGACCTCCGGGACCGTCGCCAGGTGCGCGCCCAAGGCCTGCAGCACCCGGTTGGTGCGTTCCAGGCTGCTGCCCTCCGGCATGTCCACCACCACCAGGAATTCCGACTTGTTGTCGAAGGGCAGCATCTTGAGCACCACCCATTGCACCGCCACCAGGCCGACGGAGGCGACGATCAACAGCAGCATCACCAGGCCCAGGCCGCGGCGCCGGCCGCGGCCTGCGTCCCCGCGCAGGAAGGGCAGCAGCAGGCGCTGGAAGAAGCGGTCCAGGCCGGTCTCGCCGTCCGCCGCCGCATGGGCGTGGCCGCCGAGGAAGCGGAAACCCAGCCAGGGGGTGACCACGAAGGCCACGATCAGGGAGATGAGCATGCCGATGCTGGCGTTGATGGGGATGGGGCTCATGTAGGGCCCCATCAGGCCGGTGACGAAGGCCATGGGCAGCAGGGCGGCGATGACCGTGAGGGTGGCGAGGATGGTGGGGCCGCCCACCTCGTCCACGGCGGCGGGGATGGCCTCGCGCAGCTTCTTGCCGCCCATGGCCAGGTGACGGTGGATGTTCTCCACCACCACGATGGCATCGTCCACCAGGATGCCGATGGAGAAGATCAGGGCGAACAGGGACACGCGGTTGAGGGTGAAGCCCCAGGCCCAGGAGGCGAACAGGGTGATGGCCAGGGTGACCACCACCGCCACACCGACGATGAAGGCCTCGCGCCAGCCCAGGGCCAGCAGCACCAGCACCACCACCGAGGTGGTGGCGAAGGCCAGCTTCTGGATCAGGGTCATGGCCTTGTCGTTGGCGGTGGCGCCGTAGTCGCGGGTCACGGTCACCTCGATGCCGTCGGGCAGGAAGATGCCCTCGAGTTCCTCCACCCGGTCGATGAGCTGGCGCGCCACCTGCACGGCATTGGTGCCCGGCTGCTTGGCGATGGCCAGGGTCACGGCCGGGTGCAGGCCGTGGGCCTGGATGCCCTTTTCCGTTTCCGCCGCCGGCCCGGTGCCCATCCACACCAGCCGCCCCGGCTGGTCGGGCCCGTGGCGGACGCGGGCCACGTCCTCCAGGAATACCGGCGCGCCGTTGTGCATGCCCACCACCAGCCGGGCCACTTCGCCGGCGGACTGGAAGAACTCGCCGGTGGTGATGGGGATCTCCTGGTCGTCGCGCACCAGGGCGCCGCTGTGGCGGACCTGGTTGGCCAGCTGCAGGGCCTGGCGCAGGTCGGCGAGGTCCAGGCCATGGCCGGCGAGACGCGCGGCGTCCAGTTCCACCAGCACCACCTGGCCGGGACCGCCCAGGGTATAGATGTCGCGGGTGCCGGGCACGCGCTTGAGTTCCGCCTCCAGGGTGTGGGCCACCCGCTCCAGTTCATAGGCGCCCCTGGCCGGATCGGGGGTCCAGAGGGTCAGGCTGACGATGGGCACGTCGTCGATGCCCTTGGGCTTGATGAGCGGCCGGCCCACGCCCAGGCCGGCGGGCAGCCAGTCCTCGTTGGAGAACACGGCGTTGTAGAGGCGCACGATGGCGGCGGAGCGTTCCTGGCCCACGGCGTATTCCACCGTGAGCACCGCCATGCCGGGACGCGATACGGAATAGATGTGCTTGACGCCCTCGATCTCCGACAGCACCTGCTCGGCGGGGGTGGTCACCAGGTGCTCCACCTCGCGGGCGCTGGCGCCGGGAAAGGGGATGAAGACATTGGCGAAGGTGACGTTGATCTGCGGCTCTTCCTCGCGCGGCGTCACCAGCACCGCGAACAGACCGAGCAGCAGGCCCACCAGGGCCAGCAGGGGGGTGATTTCCGAATCCTGGAAGCGTTGCGCGATACGGCCGGAGATGCCCATGTGCCGTCCTCAGCGCTGGCTGCGTTGGTGCTTGAGGGCGATGCCCGCCGCGATGGGGTCCAGGGCGATGGTCTCGCCCGCGGTCAGCCCGGCGAGCACGGCGATCTCGCCGTCACGGCGTTCGCCCAGGCGCAACTGGCGGAAGCCCAGGCGCCCGTCCGCGTCCTGGACATAGACCCCCGTCAGTTCACTGCGCAGGGCCATGGCGGTGAGGGGGATGAGCAGCTGTTCGCGCTCGCCCACGGTGAAGGCGGTCTTGAGCAGCATGCCTGGGTAGAGTCCCGGCAGTCCCTCGGGCAGCTCCACCCGCACCCGGAAGCTGTGACTGCCCGCCTCGGCGTAGGGGAACAGGGTGACCGCGCGGCTCTCCACCGTCGCGCCATCGGGCAATTCGACGCGGGCGGTCCGGTGCCGGCGGATGGCCTCCACATAGGCCTGGGGCACCTGGGTGCTGAGGCGCAGGCGATCCAGGGACAGGCCGGACATGAGCGGCTGGCCGATATTGGCACTTTCGCCCGCTTCCACATGGCGCTGGGTGACGATGCCGCTGTAGGGGGCGCGTACCCGGGTATGCTCCAGTTGTTCCTCTGCCTGGCTCAGCTCGGCCCGGGCGGCCTTCAGGCGCGCCTCGGCGGCCTTGGCCTCCGCCTCCGCCCGGTCCAGCCCGGCCCGGGATACCAGGTTCTCGCTGAACAGCTGCTGGAAGCGCTGCAGTTCGGCGCCGGTCTCCCGCACCCGCGCCTCGGCCTCGCGCAGCCCAGCCTGGGCGCGGCTCAGGCCGGCCTGCTGGTCGACATCACGGAAGCGCACCAGTACCGCGCCAGCCTCCACGAAGTCGTCCACGTCGAACAGCACCTCCTCGATGCGGCCGCTGACCTGGGAGGACACGGTGGCCTGGTGCACGGCCTCCACCACGCCGTCGAAGCGGCGCTCGATGGGCAGGGTCAGCGCTTCCACGCGCTGGGTGGCTAGGGTGCCGTCCTGGGCGACAACCGCCGCGGGGAGCAGGAGGAGCAACAGGAGGTGACGGGGGTTCCACATGACGGTCGATTCCCTGGCAGGTCTATGGCTAAAGAGTGGCCTGTCGCGGGCCATTTCGCAAGCCTGTGCAGGAGCGGCAGAACCTGCTGCAGCCACCGGGCTCAGACGTAACCGGACATCGCAAAACCCTGTCTGTAGGAGCGGCGTGAGCCGCGATAGGGTGGACGATAAACCATCGCGGCTCGCGCCGCTCCTTCGATTCTCATGATCCCTACATCAGGTCCCGAAGGTTGCGCCACAGCGCCAGGGTGGGGCCGGACTGGTTCATGGTGTAGAAGTGCAGGCCCGGGGCGCCCTGGCGCAGCAGGTCGGCGCACAGTTCCGTCACCACCTCCTCGCCGAAGGCGCGGATGGCGGCGCGGTCATCGCCATAGCCCTCCAGGCGCTTGCGGATCCAGCGCGGGATCTCGGCGCCGCACATGTCGGAGAAACGCGCCAGCTGGCTGTAGTTGGTGATGGGCATGATGCCCGGCACGATGGGCAGGTCCAGCCCCATGCGCTCGCAGTCGTCCACGAAGCGGTAATAGGCCGCGGGGCTGTAGAAATACTGGGTGATGGCACTGTTGGCGCCGGCCTCCACCTTGCGCTTGAAATTGGCCAGGTCGGCCTGGGCGTTCCTGGCCTGGGGGTGGAACTCCGGGTAGGCCGCCACCTCGATGGCGAAGTGGTCGCCGGTCTCGGCACGGATGAAGCTCACCAGCTCGTTGGCATAGCGGAAGTCGCCGGTGTCGCGCATACCCGAAGGGATGTCGCCGCGCAGGGCGACGATGCGCCGCACGCCCTTGGCGATGTAGTCCTGGAGCAGGCTGCGCACCCGCTCGCGGGTGGAGCCGATGCAGGACAGGTGGGGTGCCGCGCCGTAGCCGGCCGCCTGTATCTCCACCACGGTATCGAAGGTGCCCTGCTGGGTGCTGCCGCCGGCACCGAAGGTGACGGAGAAGAAGGCGGGCTTCAGCGCGCCCAGTTCCTCCCGTACCTTGCGCAGCTTGTCCGCGCCTTCCCCGGTCTTGGGCGGGAAGAACTCGAAGCTGTAATGCTTGGGATATGCCTGTTGGGTTTTCATTTCAAAGATGGGTGCTCACCGGTAAGTTGGTATTGTCGGGGTGATGGCGCCGCAGGACGCAGAGGCCGCAGAGATGCAAAGGGCACAAAGATTTTAGTTACCCAATCGATGCAAAAGCGGACGTGTAGGAGCGGGCTTTGCCCGCGAATGTTCGCGGCCAAGGCCGCTCCTACACGCGCCTGCTTGGATCAACCAGGATCAATACCGATAGTGATCCGGCTTGTAGGGTCCTTCCATGTTCAGTCCCAGGTACTCCGCCTGCTCGGGGGTCAGGCTGGTGAGCCGGGCGCCGATCTTCTGCAGGTGCAGGCGGGCGACCTTCTCGTCGAGCAGCTTGGGCAGGATGTAGACCTTGTTTTCGTAGGCGCTGGTATTGCCGAACAGCTCCATCTGCGCCATCACCTGGTTGGTGAAGGAGGCGGACATCACGAAGCTGGGGTGACCGGTGGCGCAGCCCAGGTTCACCAGGCGGCCCTTGGCCAGCACGATGATCTTCTTGCCATCGGGGAAGATGACGTGGTCCACCTGCGGCTTGATCTCCTCCCACTGGTATTTCTCCAGGGAGGCGATGTTGATCTCCGAGTCGAAGTGGCCGATGTTACAGACGATGGCCTCGTCCTTCATGGCGGCCATGTGGTCATGATCGATGACGTGCACGTTGCCGGTGGTGGTGACGAAGATGTCACCCAGGCCGGCGGCCTCTTCCATGGTCACCACGCGGTAGCCTTCCATGGTGGCCTGCAGGGCGCAGATGGGATCGATCTCGGTCACCCACACCGTTGCGCCCATGCCGCGGAAGGCCTGGGCGCAGCCCTTGCCCACGTCGCCGTAGCCCAGCACCACGCAGATCTTGCCGGCGATCATCACGTCGGTGGCGCGCTTGATGCCGTCGATGAGGGATTCACGGCAGCCGTACAGGTTGTCGAACTTGCTCTTGGTTACCGAGTCGTTGACGTTCATGGCCGGGAACAGCAGCTGGTTCTTTTCCATCATCTGGTAGAGACGATGCACGCCGGTGGTGGTTTCCTCGGTCACGCCCTTGATGTTCTCGGCCATGGCACGCCATTTCTTGCTGTCGGCGGCCAGGTTCTTCTTCAGCACGGCGAGGATGGCCTTCCACTCCTCGTTGTCATCGGCCTTGGGCTCAGGTACGGCGCCGGCCTTCTCGAACTCCACGCCCTTGTGGATGAGCAGGGTGGCGTCGCCGCCGTCGTCCAGGATCATGTTGGGGCCCTTGCCGTCGGGCCAGTTCAGGGCCTGCTCGGTGCACCACCAGTACTCCTCGATGGTCTCGCCCTTCCAGGCATAGACCGGGATGCCGGCGGCGGCGATGGCGGCGGCGGCGTGGTCCTGGGTGGAGTAGATGTTGCAGGAGGCCCAGCGCACCTCGGCGCCGAGGTCGACCAGGGTCTCGATCAGCACTGCGGTCTGGATGGTCATGTGCAGGCTGCCGGTGATGCGCGCGCCCTTCAGGGGCTTGGCGGCACCGAATTCCTCGCGCAAGGCCATCAGGCCGGGCATCTCGCTCTCGGCGATGGCGATTTCCTTGCGGCCCCAGTCGGCCAGGGACAGGTCGGCAACTTTATAGTCGTTGGAGTCTTTCATGACAGCGTTCATTACATACACCTCTTTATAAGCAGGTGAGCGCCGTTGTGGATGGTCCCGTCCCCGAGCCTGGCAGGATCGCTCCTGTTGCAACGCTCCTCGGGGGCGGTGGAAAATTTTGTTCACCGCAAAGGCGCAAGCTGCGCCGAATATCGCGGTGGTCGAACCGTGCCTGGCCCGTAGTCTTGCCTTGTACGGACCCTGGTCCTCCCTGTAGGAGCGGCCTTCGGCCGCGAACCGTCGCGGCAGACCTGTTCGCGGCCGGAGGCCGCTCCTACAGGGGGCTGTCGTGGCAGGCCCGTGCGGCCAGGGCCACCGTTGTTACAGCCCGGCACCCTCGCGCAGCATGGCGGCCTTGTCGGTGCGCTCCCAGGGCAGGTCCAGGTCCTCGCGGCCGAAGTGGCCGTAGCTGGCGGTCTTGCGGTAGATGGGTCGCAGCAGGTCGAGGCTGGTGATGATGCCCCAGGGCCGCAGGTCGAAATGCTCGCGCACCAGCTTCACGATCAGTGCCTCGTCCACCCGGTTGCTGCCGAAGGTCTCGATGCTGATGGAGGTGGGTTCGGCCACGCCGATGGCGTAGGAGACCTGGATCTCGCAGCGCTCGGCCAGGCCGGCGGCGACGATGTTCTTGGCCACGTAGCGGCCGGCATAGGCGGCGGAGCGGTCTACCTTGGAGGGATCCTTGCCGGAGAAGGCGCCGCCGCCGTGGCGGGCCATGCCGCCGTAGGTGTCGACGATGATCTTGCGGCCGGTCAGGCCGCAGTCGCCCACCGGGCCGCCGATGACGAACTTGCCCGTGGGGTTGATGTGGATGCGCGTGTCCTTGTGCAGCCACTCGGCGGGCAGGATCGGCTTGATGATCATGTCCAGGACGGCATCGTGCAGGTCTTCCTGGGAGATCTCCGGCGCGTGCTGGGTGGACAGCACCACGGCGTCGCAGGCCACCGGCTTGCCGTCCTCGTAGCGGAAGGTGACCTGGGACTTGGCGTCCGGGCGCAGCCAGGGCAGCTCGCCGTTCTTGCGCACCTCGGCCTGGCGCCGCACCAGGCGGTGGGCGTAGGTGATGGGGGCCGGCATGAGCACGTCGGTCTCGTTGGTGGCGTAGCCGAACATCAGGCCCTGGTCGCCGGCACCCTGGTTCTCGCGGTCGCCGCGGTCCACGCCCTGGTTGATGTCGGGGGACTGCTGGCCCAGGGCATTGAGCACGGCGCAGGTCTCGCCGTCGAAGCCCATGTCCGAGCTGGTGTAGCCGATGTCGCAGACCACCTCGCGCACGATGCGCTCGTATTCGATGTCCCTGGCCTGGGTGGTGATCTCGCCCGCCAGTACCACCATGCCCGTCTTGGTCAGGGTCTCGCAGGCCACGCGCGCATGCAGGTCCTGGTCGATGATGGCATCGAGAATGGCGTCGGAGATCTGGTCCGCCATCTTGTCGGGATGGCCTTCGGAGACGGATTCGGAGGTGAACAGGTGGGTGGTGCTCATAATTTTTCTATTCTTTCAGTCCATTAAGTGGGGAGTGGGTGTGCGGGGAGGGGCGCGGGACCCGTCGGAGGAGCCCGCCCGGCCCGCGGCCGACTGCGTTGGGCAACAAAGTGTACCGGGTTTGCGGGTGCCGATTCCAGTTTTTCAATGGCGCCGGTGTGGATAAACCCCCCGGTGCCGGGTGTATCATGCGCCCCCATTATCAATCCGCGAGATGGGAGGTGTGTGATGGTGAGTCTGGAGACCCCGGTATGTGATTTCGGGCGCCCGGCCGTGGATTTTGCCCTGCCCGGGGTGGACGGCAAGACCTGGGCCCTGGCGGACTGCCGCGGGGAGAAGGGCCTGCTGGTGATGTTCATCTGCAACCATTGCCCCTATGTGAAGGCGGTGCGCGACCGCATCGTGCGCGATGCCCGGGACCTGCAGGCCCTGGGCATCAACAGCGTGGCCATCATGTCCAACGACCCGGGCGACTACCCGGAGGATTCCTTCGACAACATGCAGCAGGTCGCGAAAGAGTTCGATTTCCCCTTTCCCTATCTATTGGATGAGAGCCAGGAGGTGGCCAAGGCCTACGGGGCCGTGTGCACCCCGGATTTCTTCGGCTACAACGCCGACCTGGAACTGCAGTACCGGGGGCGCCTGGACGCCAGCCGCAAGGAGGCCGCCCCGGCGGATGTGCGCCGCGACCTGTACGAGGCCATGGCCGAGGTGGCCCGCAGCGGTCGGGGACCCGCCGAGCAGATCCCCAGTATCGGCTGCTCCATCAAGTGGCGGGGGGAAGGGGCCTGAGGGGACACTGGCCGGATTTACTGAATCCCCCCATAAACAGGTTCAATGGCTCGCTTCGTCCGATCCCCGGGCGGGGGATTTTCCGGTGCAAGGAAAAACCCTTTAGAACCAGTTAGCTGAGGATTCGGTCCTGGCCGGGGGTTGCCTGGCTCGCTGGCGGGAAGCCATCATCCGGCCCCCGTGGGCAGGTTCCCGGCGGTCTTGCCCCTGGGGTCCATCTGATGGAGAATGGCGCGCTCGGTGATTCGGGGGGCTGTGATTTTCCCGGATTTCCCGCTGAAAAAGGTTCTGCAGTCTGCGTTCCGAAAGACCGCCAATCCCGGGCCCTGCCGCCGGGCTTCATCAGTCTGCAGGCAGGTATTCAAACGCAAAGAATTTCGGCGACGCGCCGCGGCGCACGCCACTCCGGTGGTTTCGGGCCCCGGGAGTCCGGTTTCAATATTCATTTAGCAGGAGAGATCAATGCCCTCGCGTAAAGAACTCGCCAATGCCATCCGTGCCCTGAGCATGGATGCGGTGCAGAAGGCAAAGTCCGGTCACCCGGGCGCCCCCATGGGAATGGCGGACATCGCCGAGGTGCTGTGGAACGGCTTCCTCAAGCACAACCCCAACAATCCCAAGTGGTACGACCGTGACCGTTTCATCCTGTCCAACGGGCACGGCTCCATGCTGATCTACTCCCTGCTGCACCTGACGGGCTACGACCTGCCCATGGAAGAACTCAAGAACTTCCGCCAGCTGCACTCCAGGACCCCCGGCCATCCCGAATACGGTTACGCGCCCGGCGTCGAGACCACCACCGGTCCCCTGGGCCAGGGCATCACCAACGCCGTGGGCATGGCCATCGCCGAGAAGGCCCTGGCCGGCCAGTTCAACCGCGACGGCCACCACATCGTCGACCACTATACCTATGTATTCATGGGCGACGGCTGCATGATGGAAGGCATCTCCCACGAGGCCTGCTCCCTGGCCGGCACCCTGGGCCTGGGCAAGCTGATCGCCTTCTGGGACGACAATGGCATCTCCATCGATGGCCACGTGGAAGGATGGTTCACCGACGACACACCCAAGCGCTTCGAGGCCTATGGCTGGCACGTGGTGCGTGGTGTGGACGGCCATGATCCTGCCGCCATCGAGCAGGCCATCCGCGAGGCCAAGAGCGTCAACGACAAGCCCACGCTCATCTGCACCAAGACCGTGATCGGCTACGGCGCCCCCAACCTGTGCGGCAGCCATGATTGCCACGGCGCGCCCTTGGGCGACGACGAGATCAAGGCCACCCGTGAGAACCTGGACTGGAAGCACGAGCCCTTCGTGATCCCCGACGAGATCTACGCCGGCTGGGACGCCAAGGCCAAGGGCGCCGAGGCGGAACAGCACTGGAACGACAAGTTCGCCGCCTACAAGGCCGCCTTCCCGGACCTGGCCACCGAGTTCGAGCGGCGCATGAAGGGCGACCTGCCCGCCAACTGGGAGGCCGATGCCGGCAAGTACGTGGCGGATGTCAATGCCAAGGCCGAGACCATCGCCTCGCGCAAGGCCTCGCAGAACACCCTCAACGGCTTCGGTCCGCTGCTGCCCGAGTTCATGGGCGGTTCCGCCGACCTGGCCGGCTCCAACCTGACCATCTGGTCCGGCTGCAAGGGCCTGTCCAACACCGTCTCCGACGGTAACTACATCTACTATGGCGTGCGCGAGTTCGGCATGTCCGCCATCATGAACGGCATCGCCCTGCACGGCGGCTTCATCCCCTACGGCGCGACCTTCCTGATGTTCTCGGAATACGCCCGCAACGCCCTGCGCATGGCCGCACTGATGAAGGTGCAGAGCATCTTTGTCTACACCCATGACTCCATCGGCCTGGGCGAGGACGGCCCCACCCACCAGCCCATCGAGCAGACCGCCACCCTGCGCATGATCCCCAACATGGACGTGTGGCGCCCCTGTGACGCGGTGGAATCGGCGGTGGCCTGGAAGTGCGCCATCGAGCGCCGCGACGGCCCCAGCTCGCTGATCTTCTCGCGCCAGAACCTGGACCACCAGAACCGCAGCGCCCAGCAGCTCAAGGACATCACCCGCGGCGGCTATGTCCTGAAGGATTGCGACGGCACCCCCGACGCCATCATCATCGCCACCGGTTCCGAAGTGGGCCTGGCCATGGGCGCGGCGGAACAGCTGTCCGGCAAGAAGATCCGCGTGGTCTCCATGCCCTCTACCACCACCTTCGACGCCCAGGACGAGGCCTACAAGGAATCCGTACTGCCCTCCGGCGTCAGCGCGCGCGTGGTGGTGGAAGCCGGCGTGACCGACGGCTGGTACAAGTACACCGGGCTCAAGGGCAAGGTCATCGGCATCAACCGCTTTGGCGAATCCGCGCCGGCCGGCGAGCTGTTCAAGTATTTCGGCTTCACCGTGGAGAACGTGGTCAAGGCCGTGGAGTCGGTGCTCTAAAGGAAGGTCTGATTAATGTCCATTCCGTCATTCCCGCAAAGGCGGGAATCCAGCTACTTCGAAACATGGATGCCCGCCTACGCGGGCATGACGAGAAAATCGGAACTTCACTGAAAAGGGCGCACAGCGCCGGATGAGGGTTAGGGTCCAGTACCCGCACGCCAATAGTTCACATCTAGAAAGACGGAGAGAAAAACATGGCAATTAAAGTCGGTATCAATGGTTTCGGCCGCATCGGTCGCATGGCCTTCCGCGCAATCAGCAAGGAGTTCGGTGACATCGAAGTGGTCGGCATCAACGACCTGCTGGACGCCGATTACCTGGCCTATATGCTCAAGTACGATTCCGTGCACGGCAACTTCCAGGGCGACATCGCCGTCGACGGCAACAACCTGGTGGTCAACGGCAAGAAGATCCGCCTGACCGCCGAGCGCGATCCCGCCAACCTGAAGTGGGGCGACATCGGTGCCGACATCGTCATCGAGTGCACCGGCTTCTTCCTGACCGATGAAACCTGCCAGAAGCACATCGAGGCTGGCGCCAAGAAGGTGGTCATGTCCGCACCCTCCAAGGACGGCACCCCCATGTTCGTCTATGGCGTGAACCATGAAACCTATGCCGGCCAGGCCATCATCTCCGCCGCCTCCTGCACCACCAACTGCCTGGCGCCCATCGCCAAGGTGCTGAACGACAAGTGGGGCATCAAGCGCGGCCTGATGACCACCGTGCACGCCGCCACCGCCACCCAGAAGACCGTCGATGGTCCTTCCCAGAAGGACTGGCGCGGTGGCCGCGGTATCCTGGAAAACATCATCCCGTCCTCCACCGGTGCCGCCAAGGCCGTGGGCGTGGTGCTGCCGGAACTGAATGGCAAGCTGACCGGCATGGCCTTCCGCGTGCCCACCTCCGACGTGTCTGTGGTCGATCTGACCTGCGAACTGGAAAAGCCGGCCAAGTACGACGAGATCTGCGCGGCCATGAAGGCAGCCTCCGAATCCGGTGACATCAGCAAGACCCTGGGCTACACCGACGAAAAGGTGGTCTCCACCGATTTCCGCGGCTGCGGCAAGTCCTCCATCTTCGATGCCGAGGCCGGTATCGCCCTGGACGGCACCTTCGTCAAGCTGGTGTCCTGGTACGACAACGAGTACGGCTACACCTGCAACATGCTGCGCTTTGTGCAGCACGTGGCGGCGAACTGAGTCGGGGAACGGGGGTGGATTTCACGTCCTCCCCCGTTTTTTCGCTCGGAGCTGTAAACGCAAAGTACACAGAGGACGCAGAGAACGCAGAGGCTTTATTCCAAGGAAACGCCGATTAACGTCTTTTTCGTCATTCCCGCGAAGGCGGGAATCCAGGTATTTCAGAACCATGGATGCCCGCCTGCGCGGGCATGACGAATATATCAGCGCATCCCTAAAACCCTCTGTGCTCTCTGTATCTCTGTGCACTCTGTGTTATTGACTGATACGAGAGTCATTGGCTAAGCGGCCCGTTTAGCCAATTACTTTAAATACGATAATGTTAGGAGTTTTCGCATGTCCTTCATAAAACTCACCGACCTCGATCTCGCCGGCAAGCGGGTGCTGATCCGCGCCGACCTGAACGTACCCGTCAAGAACGGCAAGGTCACCTCCGATGCGCGCATCACCGCCTCCATGCCCACCATCGAGCACTGCGCCAAGGCCGGTGCCCGGGTGATGGTCATGTCCCATCGCGGCCGTCCCGAGGAGGGCGTGGCCGACGAGGAGAACTCGCTGGCCCCCATCGCCGACGACATGTCCGCCAAGCTGGGCAAGACGGTGCGCCTGGTGAAGGACTATATCGCCAAGGCCCCCGAACTGGCGAATGGCGAGGTGGTGCTGCTGGAGAACGTGCGTTTCAACGCCGGTGAGAAGAAGGACAACGAGGAACTGGCGAAGCAGTACGCCGCCCTCTGTGACGTTTTCGTCATGGACGCCTTCGGTACCGCCCACCGCGCCCAGGCCTCCACCCATGGGGTCGGCAAGTTCGCCCCCGTGGCCTGCGCCGGCCTGCTGCTGGCCGAGGAACTGGATGCCCTGAACAAGGCACTGGCCAATCCGGCCCGGCCCATGGTCGCCATCGTCGGCGGTTCCAAGGTATCCACCAAGCTGACGGTGCTGGAAGCCCTGTCCGAGAAGGTGGACCAGTTGGTGGTGGGTGGCGGCATTGCCAATACCTTCCTCAAGGCCACCGGCAAGAACGTCGGCAAGTCCCTGTGCGAGGACGACCTGGTCCCCACCGCCCAGATGCTGATCGAAAAGATGAAGGCACGCGGTGCCAGCATCCCCATCGCCGTGGACGTGGTGTGTGGCAAGAAGTTCGACGAGAACGAGCCTGCAGTGCTGAAGGATGCCGGCGACGTGGCCGACGACGACATGATCTTCGACATCGGTCCCAAGTCGGCACAGGAGCTGGCGGACATCATCGCCAAGGCCGGTACCATCGTCTGGAACGGCCCGGTGGGTGTGTTCGAGTTCGACCAGTTCGGCGCAGGCACCAGGACCGTATCCATGGCCATCGCCAATGCACCGGGCTTCTCCCTGGCCGGCGGCGGCGATACCATCGCCGCCATCCAGAAATACGACATCTATGACAAGGTGTCCTATATCTCCACCGCCGGCGGTGCCTTCCTGGAGTTCCTGGAAGGCAAGACCCTCCCGGCCGTGGCGATGCTGGAAGAACGCGCCAAGAAGTAATCAGGCATCAGGCGGGCGGCACCCACGGGTGCCGTTTCGCGTTCAGAGGTACTATGCAAAGAAGAACCAAGATCGTCGCTACCCTGGGCCCGTCAACCGACGACCCCAAGGTGCTGGATGCCATGCTGCAGGCCGGCGTGGATGTGGTCCGGCTGAATTTTTCCCACGGCAGTCACGAAGAGCACATGCTGCGCGCGGAGAACGTGCGCAACCGGGCGCGCGCACACGGTCGCCAGGTGGGCGTGTTCGTGGATCTGCAGGGTCCCAAGATCCGCATCGAGCGCTTCAAGGAAGGCAAGATCCACCTGGAAGAGGGCGCGCGCTTTACCCTGGATGCCGCGCTGGGCGTCAACGATGGCGATGTACACAAGGTAGGTCTCACCTACAAGGCCCTCCCTGATGACGTGAATCGTGGCGATACCCTGCTGCTCGATGACGGCGCCGTGGTGTTGTGGGTGGAAGAGGTGCGCGGCAGCGAAATCGAATGCCGGGTGGTCATCGGCGGCGAGTTGTCCAATAACAAGGGCATCAACCGCCAGGGCGGCGGGCTGTCCGCCAAGGCCCTCACCGACAAGGATCGCGCCGACATCAAGGCGGCGGCAAAGATGCAGGCGGACTACCTCGCCGTATCCTTCCCGCGCAGCGCCGCCGACGTGAACGAGGCACGTGAGCTGCTGCGCCAGGCGGGCGGTCACGGCGGCATCATCGCCAAGATCGAGCGTGCCGAGGCGCTCGCGGCACTGGACGAAATCATCGGTGCCAGTGATGCCATCATGATCGCCCGTGGTGACCTGGGCGTGGAGATCGGCGACGCCGAGTTACCCGCCGTGCAGAAGCGCATCATCCAGGCGGCCCGCAACATGGACCGGGTGGTGATCACCGCCACGCAGATGATGCAGTCCATGATCGAGAACCCCATGCCCACCCGCGCCGAGGTATTCGACGTGGCCAATGCCGTCATCGACGGCACCGACGCGGTCATGTTGTCGGCGGAAACCGCCGCCGGCAAGCACGTGGCCAAGGTGGTGGAGGCCATGGACCGCATCTGCCGGGGCGCCGAGCGCCAGCGTGGTGGCCTGGATTCCGAGCGCCGCCAGCATATCCAGTTCAACCGCATCGACGAGGCCATCGCCAAGGCCACCATGTACACGGCCAACAAGCTGGGCGTGAAGGCCATCGCGGCCCTGACCGAGTCCGGCGCCACCCCGCTGTGGATGTCGCGCATCAGTTCCGGCATCCCCATCTACGCCTTGACCCGGCATGTGGAGACGCGTAGAAAGGTAACCCTTTACCGCGGGGTCTACCCGGTCAGCTTCGACGTCACCAGCCAGGATCACAAGCAGGTGAACCGCGAGGCGGTGGATGAGCTGATGCGCCGCGGAGCGGTGCGGGATGGCGACCTGGTCATCCTGACCAAGGGCGACCTCATGGGGGAGCTGGGTGGCACCAATGCCATGAAAATCATCCGTGTCGGCGAGCACGGGGTGGAGCCATCCTGACGCCAGATACCCCCATGTAATGTAATGGTGAATTTTGAAATGCGGGGGTTCTACAATGGGGCCCATTTTCCGGGCACTCCCGCTCCCGGGTGGGAATGCCGGCGGACCGAACCCCGCCTGTTCCCCGGTAACGTTTTCACAATCTGAACCTGTAAGGAGACCGTCATGGCCCTGATATCCATGCGCCAGCTGCTCGATTACGCAGCCGAACACAACTTCGGCATGCCTGCCTTCAACGTCAACAACATGGAGCAGGTGCATGCCATCATGCAGGCCGCGCAGGAATGCGACAGCCCGGTGATCATGCAGGGTTCCGCCGGTGCCCGTTCCTATGCCGGCGAGCCCTTCCTGCGTCACCTGATCATCGCCGCCACGGAGATGTACCCGAACATTCCCATCGTCATGCACCAGGACCATGGCTCCGAGCCGGCCGTGTGCCTGCGTTCCATCCAGTCCGGCTTCAGCTCCGTCATGATGGACGGCTCCCTGATGTCCGACATGAAGACCCCCTCCAGCTACGAGTACAACGTGGCCGTCACCTCCGAAGTGGTGAAGATGGCCCACGCCGGCGGCGTGTCCGTGGAAGGCGAGCTGGGCTGCCTGGGTTCCCTGGAAACCGGCATGATGGGCGAGGAAGACGGCCATGGTTCCGACGACCAGCTGGACCACTCCCAGCTGCTGACCGACCCGGAAGAAGCCGCCGACTTCGTCAAGAAGACCGGCGTGGATGCCCTGGCCATTGCCATCGGCACCAGCCACGGCGCCTACAAGTTCACCCGTCCGCCCACTGGCGACATCCTGGCCATCAGCCGCATCAAGGAAATCCACGCCCGCATCCCCAATACCCACCTGGTGATGCACGGTTCCTCCTCGGTGCCGCAGGACTGGCTGGAGATCATCAACAACTTCGGTGGCGACATGGGCACCACTTACGGCGTGCCGGTCGAGGAGATCCAGGAAGGCATCAAGCACGGCGTGCGCAAGGTGAACATCGATACCGACCTGCGCATGGCCTCCACCGGCGCCATCCGCAAGCACCTGGCCGAGAACAAGTCCAACTTCGACCCGCGCAAGTTCCTGAAGGCCTCCACCGCGGCCATGAAGGAAATCTGCAAGGCCCGCTACGAAGCCTTCGGTTGCGCCGGCCATGCCAGCAAGATCAAGGCCATCAGCCTGGACGATATGCGCAAGCGCTATGAGTCCGGCGAGCTGGACCCCAAGGTCAACTAAGACCGGTCGGTTCCATCTGCAACGAAAAAGGCGGCCTCCGGGCCGCCTTTTTTCTTTCTCGGCACGCACCATCCTTTGCCCTTCCCCTTGTAGGAGCGGCCTCTGGCCGCGAATGGGTTTCTGCCGAACCATTCGCGGCCAGAGGCCGCTCCTACAGGGGGCTCAACACCGGCTCGTCCAGCGCCGCCGCCTGCTCCCGCAGGGACAGGATATGCTCCTCCCAGTAGCGCGGGCCGTAGAACCAGGGGAAGGCCTGCTGGAAGGCCGGGTCGTCGGCGCGGCTGGCCAGCCAGCCGGCGTAATGGATGATGCGCAGGGTGCGCAGGGGCTCGATGAGGCCGAGCTGGCGGTAGT
>OBJA01001125.1_pt1 | contig 19536 bp, 13 predicted proteins | sample 1519751 | NCBI WGS metagenome assembly OBJA01 (sample SAMEA3881238, study PRJEB22517) | soil metagenome | biome: lake sediment; feature: soda lake sediment; material: sediment, water from around vicinity | place: India | collected 2013-12-23 | depth 3 m
CGGGAAGTAGCTTAGCTTGGTAGAGCGCCTGGTTTGGGACCAGGAGGTCGCAGGTTCAAATCCTGTCTTCCCGACCACTATATTGCGGGTGTCGTATAATGGCTATTACCTCAGCCTTCCAAGCTGAAGACGTGGGTTCGATTCCCATCACCCGCTCCACTTTCTAAACAAAGAAGCAAGCGACTTCTTTTTTTATTTTTATCACTGGATTATTTCTTAATTTTTTCTTAAATGTGACTGATAATCAATATATTGCTAATTATTTCAAGAATACTTCATGCTATAATAAAAACAATTAACAGAAAAGGGCTAGGGTAAATTTATGTGGTTTACGGATGTTGCACTACCAATCATCGTTGAATTGTCAAAAAGCGTCATCATCTTACTCTTCATTAGTTTTTTATATGGCCTTACCAATTTTAATGCAGATACATCTATGAGGAACAAAATCTTTGCAGGTTTTGCTATTGGAGCTGTAGCCATACTAGTAATGATGACACCATGGAAAGTGAGACCGGGATTAATCTTTGATACGCGTAGCGTGTTAATGGTAGTAACCGGTGTGTTTTTTGGATTTATCCCTACACTAATTGCTGCTAGTATTGGTATTATTTACCGTGTGTTTTTTGTAGGCTATTTTGGTGTTTATGCAGGTGTGCTAACTATCTTATCTACATCTACATTGGGACTTTTTTGGTATCGTATTCGAGGATTACTACCCTCGATCAATCATTTTATTGAATATTATTTGCTAGGTTTATTTGCTCATATATTAACTGTTTTATGTTTTCTTACTATTCCATGGCCAACAGCTTTTGATACCATAAAAAATACAATTTTACCTTATTTAGGTATTTTTCCATTTATTACAATGATCTTAGCAGCAACCATTCACAATCAAAAAGATCGGATTACTTCAAATGCATTAGTTAAAAAGCAACAAGCCTTATTACAAGCAAGCATTGATTCTCCTAAATCAATGGAGATTTTTGCTTTAGATACCAAAGGCTGTTATATTGCATTTAATCAGTATCATCAATCTTCAATGAAAAAATATTATAATGTAAATATAGAAAAAAATCGTAATTTTTTAGAATATATCGATGATTCAGCTATGAAATACCGTATACAAACATTAATTGATAATGCCTTAACAGGTGAATCAGTAAGTCGCGTAACTGAGGTTGAAACAACTAAAGGCAAGTATATCGAAGAACTATATAGTCCAATTCGAAATGATCGACATGAAGTAATAGGAGTTAATATCATTTCGCAAGATATAACAGAAAGAAAAAAATATGAAGAGTCTATTCTATATTTATCATACAGAGACTCGTTAACAGGTTTGTTTAATAGACGTTATTATCAAGAAGAATTGATTAGGCTAGGAAAAAGTAAATATCATCCGTTATCTATCGTCTTAATTGATATTAATGGGCTTAAAATCGTTAATGATGCATTTGGACACAAAGCTGGAGATGTTTTGTTGTGTCGCGTATCTGAAGAGCTTAAAAAAGCTTTTTCAACCGAACGACTTGCACGTATCGGTGGTGATGAGTTTGTAGCTATATTACCAAATACATCAACCAATGATGCACAGGAACTTATTGATCTTGCTAAACATGAGATAGAAAAAGTGGTCATTCAGGGAATGCAAGCTTCAGTTGCTTTTGGTTTAGCAACTAAAGAAGATGATACTTATGTAGAAAAGATTATCAAGTTAGCTGAAGATGATATGTATAGTCATAAATTATACGAAGTTTCTTCACACCGCAATGAAACTATAAAAACGATACTTAAAACATTACATGAAAAAAACCCAAGAGAAGAAATGCACTCGAAGAGAGTATCAGAAATTTGTCTTAAAATTGGTGAAAATCTATCTATGAAAACTAATGACTTAAATTTATTAAAAGCAATTAGTAATTTGCATGATATTGGTAAAATTGCGATTGATGATAACATTTTAAACAAACCAGGTAAACTCGACAAAGACGAGTGGGAACAAATTAAAAGACATCCGGAAATTGGCTATCGCATTTTGTCAAGCACACCAGAATATGCTGAAATTGCACAAGATATATTATGCCATCACGAACGATATGATGGTAAAGGTTATCCAAGAGGTATTAAAGGTGATGAAATCCCTATACGAGCACGTATAATCTCCTTAGCTGATGCATATGATGCGATGATATCAGAGCGTCCATATCGTGAAGCAATGACGCATGATGAAGCTATTGAAGAAATACTTAAGTGTAGAGGCACACAATTTGATCCTGAAATTGTAGATATTTTCATTCAAACATTTACAAATAAAGATGATGATAGTAATGGTTAATTTGATATTTAAAATGGACATCAACTTTTGACGTCCATTTTTTACATGCAATGCGTTTACAATGAATTATATATGGTAATCAAGACTAATCTATTGTATAATAGATGTTGAGCATTGGAGGAAGAACAATGAAAAGAAAAACCAAAATAATATGTACTATTGGACCATCCATAGATAACGAAGACATGATTGGAAAGATGATTGATGCTGGCATGAACGTTGCTAGACTTAATTATTCGCATGCTAATCAAGATGAACATAAAAGCCGCATTGAAATGATCCGTAGAGTTGCACAAACTAAGAATCGATATATTGGTATTTTAGCAGATACTAAAGGACCTGAAATTAGAACTGGCAAGTTCGAAAATGATATCGCAACCTTTAAAAAAGGCGATATTGTTGAAGTTCATAAAGAGCCAATTTTAGGTAACCGCGAAAGATTTCATATTGATTGTAAAGAGTTGTTCGATGATATTAAAGTAGATGATTATCTATTAATAGATGATGGAAAAATGAAATTAACTGTTACTGAGATATATTCTGATAAAGTTGTATGTATCATTAATAACTCTGGAAGCATTAAAACCCGTAAAGGTGTTAATGTACCTAATGTAAAATTATCCATGCCTTTCGTATCTGAAAAAGATTATAGTGACATTATGTTCTCAGCAGAAATGAATGTTGATATGATTGCCTTATCTTTTGTTAGAAGAAAAGAAGATGTATTAGAAATTAGAGATATTCTCAAAAAAGCAGGAAAACCAAAAATCGAATTAATCGCTAAGATTGAAAATCAAGAAGGTATGGATAATATTGAAGAAATATTGGCTGTATCTGATGGTATCATGGTTGCTCGTGGTGATTTAGGTGTTGAAGTATCCACATCATTAGTACCACTCTATCAAAAACGAATGATTCATAAAGCTAATACAATTGGTAAACCCGTAATTACTGCAACACACATGCTTGAATCCATGATGTATTCACCACGTCCAACCCGTGCAGAAGCATCTGATGTTGCAAATGCTATCCTAGATGGATCGGATGCTATCATGCTTTCAGGTGAATCAGCTGCAGGTGAATATCCAATAGAATCTGTTTTGGTTATGGACACGATTGCAAAAGCAATTGAAGATTCGATTCCTTATAAAGAAAGATTACAACATGCGATATCAACTAGCCAACAAACAGTCAACGATGCCATTGGTATAGCAGTAAGTCAAACTGCTTTAGCACTACCTAAAGTAGAAGTCATTGTTGCCTTTACAGAAACCGGTGGTACAGCAAAGCGAATTGCAAAATTTAGACCATCAGTACCTATAATTGCTGTTACAGACAGTTATGAAACATGCACAAGATTATCTTATTATTGGGGAGTATTTGGTGTTATTCATCCTAATGTGACCGATTATGCTGTCTATGATAAAGTTGCAATCAAAGTTGCTAAAGATTTTGGATTTCAATCAGGCACAACGATTATTATTACATCAGGCTGGGCACAAAAACATGGTTCAACTAATACATTAAGAATCATTGATATACCTTAAAAACAAGACCTCAATTATTGAGGTTTTTTTATTTCAGCTTTACTCTTTTTTATGTGTTTTATGCTATAATATCAAGGTTGAGGTGAACACATGCTAAAGCAATTCATAGGTGACAAGGCCTTTTATAAAACATTATTATCTGTTGCACTTCCTATTGTTTTACAACAACTGATTACAACTTCTGTTCAACTTGTTGACAATGTGATGGTTGGTAAATTAGGAGAAGAAGCAATCGGTTCTGTATCAGCTGTAAATCAGCTGTATTTTGTTGTTATATTAATTACATTTGGAGCTTTAGGTGGTGCAGGTATTTTTTCTGCACAATACTTTGGTTCTAAAGATTATGATAAGCTAAAGCAAACATTTCGATTTAAATTAATTATTGGATTTGGTATCGCATCTGTTTCATTTATTTTATTTTCATTATTTGCAAGGCCACTCATAAGTCTTTTTTCAACAAATGAAGTTACAATCCAAGGTGGATTAAACTACATGAACATTATAAAATGGAGTGCGTTTCCATGGATTTTATCAGTAGCTATATCTAATACCTTTCGTGAAACAGGCATAACAAAACCACTATTAAAAATTTCAATTATTACAATTTTTACAAATGCAATACTCAATTTTGTCTTAATATTCGGCTATTTAGGTTTTCCTAGACTTGGTATTGTTGGTGCTGCATATGCAACACTCATTTCACGATTCTTAGAGTTTTTCTTAACACTTATCTTACTTAAATCAAGAGGTCAAGCATTTAATACAAGTGTTTTTGAGGTCACAAAAATTGATAAAAAGTTATTTTTTAGTATCGTCATCATGGCATTGCCACTTACATTAAATGAAGCGCTATGGAGCTCTGGTCAAACAGTATTTGTCCATTCGTATGCTAGACGTGGTGACAGTGCTTTTGCAGCAATGACTATCACTGGGACCATATCTCAGCTAGTATTTGTTACCTTTGGAGGTATTGCAACTGCTGTTGCAGTGATGGTAGGTAATACGCTTGGTAAAAATGATTTAGAACAGGCAAAAGAAAATGCCAAAAAACTTATAGCTGCAGCAGTCTTTTTTGCCATGGGAACAGGTGTGTTATTATTTGTTTTAAGTTTCTTTATTGTAAACATCTATGATGTATCTGAGGCTACTAAAAACATCGCAAGATTCAATATTCGTATCAATGCTTTATTTATTCCTGTCTTTTCATTTAACGTAGCAATCTACTTCACACTTAGATCAGGTGGGGATACAAAATCTACATTTATGATTGATTCAATGTATATGTGGATTTTACCTGTTCCTGTTGCACTTGCGCTATCTTATTTAACAAATCTACCAGTTACACTCATGTTTCTATTTGTTCAAATGTTAGATATTCCAAAAATGCTTTTTGGCCTGTCTAGATACAAAAAAGAAAAATGGGTAAAAAATCTCGCATTACCAGATGTTGTGCAATAAAGTAAAAAAACTTTTTAATTAAATTTCATTTCATGTATAATGAAGGTAATAAAAAATAAGGAATGATAAGATGGATCATAAAAATGGTTTTCAAAAAAAAGAATCCCAAAAGAGTTTAAATGCGACAGCAACATCTTTAAAAATTATTCTATTCTACCTTATAATTGGCTTTACGTGGATTTTAGTTTCGGACTACGTAATTGAATTACTTTTTGAACCAGAACAACAAAATCTTATCCAAAGTATTAAAGGCGTTTTGTATGTTTTAATAACAGCAATCGTTTTTTACTATATTATTCATAAACAATTAGGTGCTTATGTTGAAACAATCGAGAATCTGCAAAAAGCCTATATCGATTTAGATGAAGGTCATCACAAATCCTTAAAATTGGAGTCAAAATTATACCAAATTGCATATTATGATGAGTTAACAGGGTTACCTAATAAATTTCTTCTTGAAGAAAAAATTGGAGAACACATTGAAAAAAACCCTAATGGGTTGATTGGCTTTATCTATTTTGATATCGATGAGTTTAGAAACATTAATGAAGTGAAAGGCCACTCAGTTGGAGATAGCTTAATCAAATGTGTTTCAGAACTACTTAAGGAGAAAATTGAAAAACCCAACTTATTAGCACGAATGGGTGGAGATGAATTTGTTATCGCCATTTTCTCTGTAGATTCACTTGATATTTTTATGAGCAAAGTTGAATCTTATTTAAACTCGATTCGAAAAACGTTTGTTTTAGAAGAAGATCATTTCTTTATTACATATAGTGCTGGTGTTGCACTTTATCCAGATCATGGTAAAGACTATATTACGTTATTTAGACATGCTGATGCCGCAATGTCAATGGCAAAATCTAAAGGTAAAGATCAAATCGTCATTTTTGATGATGAAATGGTTCACTTGATTAAACAACAAACAGAAATCTTAACACAATTAAGAACAGCTATTCAAAATAATGAATTTTCACTTCACTATCAACCTATTCTAAGTGTAACTAATGATGATGTTATCGCCGTAGAAGCTCTTATTAGATGGAATCATCCAACAAAAGGTTTTATACCTCCATTAGAGTTCATTTCATTGGCTGAAAAAAACGGATTCATTAAAGAAATTACAGAATGGGTTTTTAAAGAAGCTGCTAGTCAATATAAAATGTGGCCAGTAAATAAAGAGATATTTAGAATTTCGATTAATATATCAGCAGTTATGCTTATGCATGACTCATTCATTCCGAATTTATCAAAATGGATTAATGAAGATCAAATTGATTGTTCTAAGTTCATCTTAGAAATTACTGAAACAGCAATCATTCATGATATACAAAAATCAATTCACGTTATTAAACAACTTAAACGCTTTGGATTCCATATTGCTCTTGATGATTTTGGTACAGGTTATTCATCTTTAACTTATTTGCAAAAATTACCCATTGATACGATAAAAATTGATCGCAGTTTTATTAGCAACATTAAAGCAAATACAGAAGATTTTCATGTACTAAGATACATGGTTGAGCTGGCTCATCATTTAAAATTAGAAGTCGTAGCAGAAGGTATTGAGACACCTGAACAAGTTCAAATGGTTAAAAGTTATTTTGTTGATTATGCTCAAGGTTATTACTTCTGTAAACCTATGCCCCAAATGCGTATCTTAGAGTACTTTAAAATGCTAGATCAACTAAAAGGTGATCGCAAAAATTCATAATATTTATTCATCACAAAATGATTATCATTGCAAACTGTCGTTTGTAGTGATTTTTTTGTAGGATGAATAAATTAAACTTTATAGCGTTTTTCTGACTTTTGAAACGATGAAAAATATCATAAAATATGATATACTAGAACAAAATAAGGAGAAATATACATATGCCAAAACAAGAATTATTAAACAAACTTGCAAAATTAGCAGTAAAAGTTGGCGTTAATGTCCAACCTGGTCAGTTTGTCATCGTTAGAGCAACAACTGAAACCAAAGAACTCGTAAGAGAAATAGTCGAAGAAGCTTACAAAACCGGAGCGCGCGGTGTTTATGTCCAATGGAGTGACGATTTCGTCTCTAGAGATGGACTTATCTATCAAAGTTTGGAAGATTTAACGGAAATTCCAGCATGGCTTATTGATCAACAAAAAACATTTATGGATCGTGGATCATGTTACATATCTGTTTCTTCACCCATACCAGGATTGAACAAAGATGTTAATCCTGAAAAAGCCCAAAAATCAGGGATCGCTGCTCAAAAAGCACTATCTTTTTTTAGAGAGCATATGATGGGTAATCGAACACAATGGACAATAGTTGCTGCACCAAATCCTATTTGGGCAAAACAAGTATTTCCTAAACTAGAAACAGAACAAGCCGTTGAAGCACTTTGGGACGCTATATTTGATGCTAGCCGTGTTGAAGAAGGTAAGGATCCGATTGCTGCGTGGGACAAACACAATGAAATATTACTAGCTCATAATAAAGTCCTAAATGATTATAATTTTAAACATTTACATTTTAAGAACAATCTAGGAACTGATCTGATAGTCGAGCTTGTAAAAGATCATGTATGGGCAGGTGGTGGAGAACATTCAACAAAAGGTGTTTACTTTAATCCTAACATCCCAACAGAAGAAACCTTTACAATGCCTTATAAATGGGGTACAAGAGGAAAAGTTGTAGCAACTAAACCTCTTAATTATCAGGGAAAACTAATTGAAGATTTCTGGTTAGAATTCAAAGACGGAAAAGTAGTTGATTATGATGCGAAAAAAGAGAAAGAAGCTTTAAAGAATATATTAGAAACTGACGATGGTTCTAGCTATATCGGTGAAATCGCTCTTATTTCACATGATTCTCCTATTTCAAATACAAACATTTTATTTTTAAATACATTGTTTGATGAAAATGCTTCATGTCATATGGCTCTCGGTAGAGCATATCCAATGAATGTAAAAAATGGTGTTAACGCTCCAATTGATGAACTTGAAAAGATTGGTTATAACAATTCTATGGTTCATTCAGACTTTATGTTTGGTAGTAAAGACATGGAAATTACTGGTGTTACTTATGATGGAAAAGAAATAAAGGTATTTGAAAAAGGCAATTTCGTCATTTAATTTAAAACATGAAAGTGCTAAAAGGCACTTTTTTGTATTTTAGAAAGGAAAAGAAATGGAGAAAATACAGTTAGATGATTTTTTAAAGTTCCGATTTATATCTGGCTTAAGTACAAGTCCAGATTCGAAAAATATAGCTTTTTTAAAAGCACAAGCACATCTAGATAAAAATGAGTATCATTATGAATTATATATCACAAATGGTCATGTTCCACAAAAACTAATATCCATTAAAAATAAGAGTAGTTTTTTATGGGAAACAGAAGATACAATTTTATTTCCGTATTCAAAAAGAAAAGATGAAGAGAAGAAAATAAAAGAAAAATACACGATTTATTATCGTTACTATATCTCATCTAAAAAGCTAGAAAAAGCTTATGAATTTCCATTTGTGGTATCGATAATCGAAGTTCTTAGTCAACATCAATTATTGCTTAAAGCATTTATCAGCTCTGATGAACATAACTTTTATTTGCATAATGATGAAATTAGAAAAGATGACTTGAAGCTAGCTAAGAAAAATGAGCTATATGAGGATATTGATGAAATACCTTTTTATTTCAATGGTCAAGGATTTATTGCTAACAAAAGGAATCAATTATTTTTATATAATATTTCAGCTAAAGAGGTTAAACCTATAGTTGATGCTGATTTCAATGTTGGCTTAATCAAACTATCTAAAGATAAAAAGAAAATATATTATACGGGTCAGCAAATGACAGGAGTTAAGAGTTTGACAACGCATGTCTTTTGCTATGATGTTATTCAAAAAGAAACAGATGTTTTATATCATGAAAATGATTATGCGATATCAAATATACATATTTTTGATCGAAAAATTGTTTTAGAAGCATCTGATATGAAACAGTATGGTATGAATCAGAATCGAGATTTTTACGAACTGAAAAATAAAAAAATCGAGCTATTACAAACATTTGGTCAAGGTATTGGAAATAGTGTTGGATCAGACGTGCGATTAGGTAGTTCAAACACGTCTATCATTGAAAATAATACGTTATACTTCGTTTCAACGATTGATGATAAAAATCATCTTTTAACATTAACTGAAGATGGTGTAATTAACACGATTTTAAAAATGGAAGGATCTATTGACAGTATTACATTTTTGAATCAAAGCTTATTCATCATTGGGTTGTACAAGCAAAAACTACAAGAACTTTATGTGTATGATTTATCGCATAAAAAACTTATTCAACTTTCTAGATTGAATTCAAAAGCATTAAGAAATAAATATGTTGCTAAACCAAAAGAAGTTATATATAAAGATAAAGCACATGAAGTGAAAGGTTGGATCTTGTATCCAAAAGATTATCGTGCTAATCACAAATACCCCTGTATATTAAACATTCATGGTGGACCAAAAACTGTTTATGGTCCAGTCTATTATCATGAAATGCAATATTGGGCAAACCAAGGTTATTTTGTTATATTTGCTAATCCGCGGGGCAGCGATGGAAAAGGAAATGAGTTTGCTGATATTAGAGGAAAATATGGAACGATCGATTATGATGATCTCATGCATTTCACTGATCATGTGCTAAAACGCTTAAAATCAATTGATCAGGATAACTTGTTTGTTACTGGTGGCTCATATGGTGGGTTTATGACAAATTGGATTGTTGGTCATACACATAGATTTAAGGCAGCTGCTACGCAAAGAAGCATTTCAAACTGGTTATCTTTTCATGGTACATCCGACATTGGGTTTTATTTCTCCAAAGATCAAACAAATGGGCATCCTACTATAGATACATCAAAACTTTGGAATCAATCACCAATAAAATATGCCATGGATGTAGAAACACCAATTCTCTTTATTCATTCAGATCAAGATTATCGATGTCCAATTGAGCAAGCCATGCAGTTATATTCAATATTGAAAGAAAAAGGTGTCGCAACAAAATTGATTTGGTTCAAAGGCGAAAATCACGAGTTATCTCGTGGTGGCAAACCACAAGCGCGCATTAAACGCTTAACTGAGATAACAAACTGGTTTGATCAATATAGAAATGCAAGTTAAACAAGAATTTATAAGTAAGCAATAACTTCACACATTAAAACTAAGAAGAACAAGCTTTTTTAAATTTTATTAGGTTAGCTTGTTTTTTTTATTTATAAAAAAATCGCATTTATCCAATAATTTCCTTATATTTTTTGTATAATAGATGAGAGGTGGGATTATGAAAAAAATTATTCTAATACTCATGATTATCTTAATACCTGCCATAGTATTCGATACTATGTCTTTTTTTGATGAACATGTATCAAGTGCCTCTCAAAACATTTCTTTCTTAAAAGAAGTCCAATCATATGAAGAAGCTATAAACTATAGTCAAATGTTTGACATTTCACTTGTTTCATACTCTAAGTATGGGTTTGCAACATTTGAAGCTACATATGAAACAAATATTGATGAATTAATATCCTATGGATTTATCTATAACCATGACGCAAAAGCCTCATTCATCAATTTAAATCCTAGATTCACAAATGATCCATATTTTGATCAACAATATGCAATAGGCATGATGAATGTTGATCAAGTCTGGAACACTACCAAAGGTTCTTCTAATATAATGATTGCTGTTGTGGATTCAGGAATAGATACCACTCATGAAGAATTTTCACAAAAAATATCCCCATTATCTTATAACTCACGAACAAAAGAAGTGGGTATAGCTTACATTGAAGATGATACCGGACATGGAACGATGGTCGCTGGAGTTATCGCTGCGAGTCACGATAATTCAAAAGGTATAAAAGGTGTTATGGACCAAGTTACTTTATTAGTAATCAAAGCAAATAACATTGATGACCCAGAAACATTAGATGATGATGAGTCAGAATATTATGCTGATTCGAATATCATTGAAGCTATTTATTATGCAGTAGATAGCGGAGCACACGTCATAAATCTTAGTTTAGGTGGTACATATGCTAACCCATTAACCAAAAAAGCTATAGATTATGCTAATGAACGAGGTGTCTTAGTGGTTGCTGCCAGTGGTAATGATGGTGATGATTCTATCATGTATCCAGCTTCATTTGAACATGTTATTTCAGTAGGTTCTGTCAATCAGAGTGAAATGATAAGCGATTTTTCTAATTTCAATCAATATGTTGATTTGGTTGCACCCGGTGAAAGTATTGTAACGACAGGTTTAAATAACTCTTACTACTATGTTTCTGGAACGTCATTTGCTGCACCTCAAGTCTCAGGAGTTATTGGTTTACTCTTATCAGTTGATTTAGATCAAACACCAAGTTTTATTTTTGATCGTTTAACATCATCATCAACTGATAAAGGTATTATTGGGAAAGATGATTATTATGGATATGGTTTAGTTAATGCATACAGTGCTTTTTTCTTTGATGATCTTCTAATTAGTTTTGAAACATTTGGAGGCTCTTTTATAGAACCGATTCATGTGCTAACAAATCAACCTTTTCATGTGAATAATCCAACAAAAACTGGTCATACTTTTATAGGATGGTATTTAGACTCACTATTTGATAATGAGTTTATCATAGGTGTTGATACAGTTAGTCAAGATACAACACTTTACGCCAAATTTGAACCCATATTAATTAATATTAGGTTAGTTGGGTTTGATCAAAACCAAACCACTGTTTCCATACCTTATGGTTCTACGTTCATAGAAGCACCACCAGATATTACTGGTTATACATTTGATGGATGGTATTATGATGCATCATTTAAAGTCAAATATGGTGGAGAAGAAATTTTAACAACGATGACTTTTTATGCTAAATATGAAGTTAAGCAGTTGAGCGTTGCCTATAGTGTAGAAGGTAATATTATTTACACAGATTACATTGATTATGGATCAAGCCCGATACTGTTTGAGCCTGATCCAATTGATTTTGTAATTATCGGTTGGTATTTGGATGAATTTTATCAAATACCATATGTATCGGATTTACTCTATGAAAACTTAGTCCTTTATGGAAAAGTAGATTATGAAGCCATCAATGTCGCTTTCTATGATTATGATTTAACGACTGAATTAGCGAGTTTCGTTGTCAGTTATGGTTCATCAGTATCACCACCAAACCCTCCAATAAAACCTAATTCTAACTCTTTAACTTTTGAATTTACAGGGTGGAGTGAACCAACCAACTATATTACTGGAAATATGAAAGTGTATCCAGAATTTGATTTCACATTTGATTCTGATTCAACATTCATGATACCGGGAGTTGATACTATTTTCCTAGGTCAATCTTGGGTAGATGCAGGCGTATTTATTGATGATTCACTTCTTGAACTCATCATTGATGGTGAAGTCGATGAAAATAGTGTTGGTAGATATATACTGATTTATAAGTTGTATTATCAAAACACACTTCTTGATTACCATATTCGTTCAGTTCATGTGATTGAAGACATTGAGGATATCGAAATTACGATTAATCCCACGATATCTACTCTATTTATTGGTGATGATTATAATGAACAAGGAGCTACAACATCAATTGGTCAAATCGAAATTATTAGTGATGTTAATACACAATCAGCTGGAATCTATGAAGTTATCTATCGTGTAGAATATAAAAATCAAGTGAAGGAAAAAACTCTTTTCGTTTATGTTTTAGATAGACCTGTTCAAGAAATAGATACGCTATATATCAACAAGAAAGAAGAGGTGATATAATGCGAAAAGCAATGATGTTCATCATCACTTTAGGATTACTGTTTCTTTCAGGTTGTATTGAACCTACATTAGATAGATTAGACATCTATTTAAATCCAGGTGTAGACACGATAGAAATTCACTCTGATTATCTTGATCCAGGAGCAACTTCTTCTTATGGATTTTTAGATTTAGAACCTGTAGTTAAATCAAGCAATCTAGACACTAAAAAAGTTGGAGTATATGAAATTATTTATGTTGTTACATATAATAACTTAGAAAAAGAAATAAAAAGAATAATTACAGTTGTTGATCAAACACCACCAGTTTTATCTTTAAACCCAGGAGTTGATACAATACTTTTAGGTCAAGAGTGGACTGATGGATACGTAGAAGCTTCAGATAATAGTGGGGTTTTACCCGTTATTACAGTTTTCGGTTTTGTAGATGTTGACATACCAGGAGTTTATATAATTACTTATACAGCAGAAGACCAATCAGGAAACGAAAGTTCCATAAAGAGATATGTTGAAGTTATTGATCCGAAAACGCTCAATATCAGTTAAAAAGACAAAGTAATGTTAAAAACTTGTCTTTTTTTTTGAATGTACTATAATGGAAGTATAATAAAGAAGGGGGTTTTACCATGTGTTTTTTTAAGAAAAGAAAAGCAAAAAAACAGGCTCTTGAGCAAGAAAGACTAAGAAAAGAGCAAGAAATGAAGGTTCAACAGGAACAAAAAGTTGATAAACAAGAAGAAATTTCTGAAGCGCATAAAGAAAAAGTAGAACCTAAAAAGGTAGTAAAAAATGCATCTACTGATGATGTGTCAGAAGAAGAAATAAAAGGGGAAAAAGAAACTAAAACCCCTAAGTATCATGTCTCACAAAATAAGGATTCTAAAAGTGATAGTTTCAAAAAGTGGCGTGTAAGAAAAGAAGGTTCCACAAAAACCATTAAGTATTTTGACACACAAAAAGAAGCGATTGGATATGCACAAGAGTTAGCTGAGAATGCTGGATCATCTGTTGTGATACATAAGTTAGATGGATCCATTAGGAAACAAGACTACACCAAGAAAACTTAGAAGTTAGTGCGCTAACTTCTTTTTTTTTAGTTTTTAAACTTATAAACAATCTTTCAATGTGATACAATATTTAATGTATAAAAGAAAGCAGGAAAAACATCATGGGAGCAACTTTTTTATTTGCATTAAATGCAATATTACCAATCGTTTTACTCATTTTACTAGGTGTATTTTTAAGAAAAATAAACCTAATTGATCTTCATTTTAATAATGTTTTAGTTAAATACATTTTCCGTGTTGGTTTACCGGTTCTTTTATTTTATAATGTCTATTCCATTGAATCATTTGATGAGATTAATTGGGACATTGTCATTTATACATCGATTGCAACCATGCTTATTTTCTTGATTGGTATCATTGTTGTTAAAATATTCACGAAAGATGATTCTCAAAAAGGTGTTGTTTTGCAAACGGCTTTTCGCTCAAATTATGCATTAACAGGTATTCCTCTTGCAGAAGCGATTGGTGGAGTTGCTGCACTTAAAATCGTATCTTTGTTAGCAGCTTTCGCTATCCCGTTGGCTAATGTTTTATCAATTATTGCACTTACTATGTTTCAAAAAAATGAGTTTGGTGAACGTATTAGTATTAAAAAAATGATGATTAACATCATTTCAAATCCTTTAATTATCGCAGTTTCTCTCGGTTTGTTTTCTTTATTTTTAAGAAGTCTATTACCTGTTGTTGATGGTCAACCTATCTTTACTTTAAAAAACCAATTACCATTTACAGTAAATACCATGAAATTGATAAGTCAAACAGCATCACCTATGGCATTAATTGCGCTAGGTGGCCAGTTTGAATTATCTGTTATTAAACCATTACTCAGACAGATCACTTTAGGTGTAAGCTTAAGAATCGTTATTGTTCCAGCGATAACCATTTTTATTGCATATATGCTACAAGATAAGATGACAGGACTAAAAGAATCCTATCCCGCTCTTATTGCTTTATATGGTTCACCAGTAGCAGTTTCATCGGCCATTATGACTCAAGAAATGGGTGGAGATGAAAAACTAGCCAGTCAGCTAGTAGTTTGGACAACAGTGTTTTCTATGTTTACCATATTTTTTACAATCGTTATATTAAGATCTGCGGGGTTATTATAATGTATGCTTATCTCAGTAAGTATTATAATCAAATCTTTGGTTTTCCATCAGAAATGAGTTCATTTTTAAGTACATATAAAGTGCATAAAGGATATGCAATCGATTTAGGATGTGGAACAGGTCGTCTAACAAAAGTTATCCATGATTTAGATATGAATGTCTTGGGTATCGATCTAGATCAACACATGATAGAAGTAGCTAAAAAGAATTATCCACATCTTCATTTTTGTGTAGAGAATATGATTGATTCATTAAAAAAAGAAAAATCATATGACCTTATCACTTGTTTTGGAAATACAATCGTGCACATAAACCCAAAGGCTTTAAATGAATTCTTTGAGTATGCATTTCATAGATTATCTGATCACGGGTATTTGATTATTCAAACACTTAATTATGAAGAAATCATGAAAAATAGACCAAAAGAACTAATACCATTAGATAATGATTATCTAAAGTTTAATCGATACTACGAATATGTTGATAACTATATAAACTTTAGTACACGACTTGAAGTAGAAGGTCATGTTTTTGAAGGATCAACTCAAATATATCCGTATTTAACACATGATTTTGTTCAATATGCAAAGATTCATCGTATGGAAGTAGTAACATATGGTGGTTTAAATTTTCAACAAGTCAGTCACGCATCTCAACATGTGTATTATGTATTTAAAAAGTTAATCAATAAATCAAAAATGAAATGATAACTAAGGCTATCACTTCATTTTTTCTTTTATTATTCGATGATTTCAGATTGAATGACTAATTGATCGTCTTCGATTATCATCTTATAATGTGCATGTGGAACAATCTTTCCTTCAATCATTTGACTAGCAATCAGAGTTTCAATGTGTCTTTGAATAAAACGTTTTAAAGGTCTAGCACCATATTCATCATTAAAGCCATGCTTGATGACAAATTTATGGACTTGTTCATCGAATGATACATAGATCTTACGTTCACTTAATCGCTCATTCAAATCTCTAAGCATTTTCTTAGCAATTTCAATTTGAACGTTCAAATTGAGTGCGTTGAAAATAATAATTTCGTCAATACGATTAATAAATTCAGGCTTAAATTTTGCTTTAACTAATTCCATTACACGCTTTTGAGCATCGCTTTCGTATGTCAATAAATGCTCGCTTCCAATGTTTGAAGTCAGTATAACGATGGTGTTTTTGAAATCAACAGTTCTTCCTTGACTATCAGTTAGGCGACCATCTTCTAGTATTTGAAGTAAAATATTAAATACTTCTGGATGAGCTTTTTCTATTTCGTCGAACAAAATAATCGAGTAAGGCTTTCTTCGTACGGCTTCAGTGAGTTGACCACCTTCATCATATCCCACATAGCCTGGTGGAGAACCAATTAATCTAGAGACACTAAATGATTCCATATATTCACTCATATCAATACGGACAATTTGATGCTCGCTATCAAAAATAGCTTCAGCTAATGATCTTGCAACTTCAGTTTTACCTACACCAGTTGGGCCCAAGAATAGGAATGATCCAATCGGTCTATTCTCATCTTTAATACCAGCTCGTTGACGAATGATTGCGTCACTGATTAGTTTTAAAGCATGATCTTGTCCAAGAACACGTTTACGTAAAGTATCTTCTAAGTGAAGTAGTTTTTCTTTATCACCAGACATCAGTTTTGTCATAGGAATATGAGTCCATTTTGAAACAATTTCAGCAATACTTTCTTCACTAACGACTTCGGTTAATAGTTTTCCTTCTTGTTGACTCTTTAATGTCATCTCTTGAATTGATTTTTCAAGTGTAGGAATTTTTGAGTACTGTAATTCAGCTGCTTTTTGATAATTAGAATCATTAAATGCTGTTTGGAGTTCAAGCTTAAGTTGCTCAAGCTCAGTTTTCTTTTTCTTAATTGAATTTAAGTTTTCTTTTTCTGCTTCCCATTGAGTTTTTAACTGTTTTTCAGTTTTCTTTAAGAAATCAATTTCATCTTTGATTTTTAAAAGACGTTCTTTTGAATTAGGGTCAGTTTCTTTTTCAAGTGCTGTTTTTTCAATTTCTAACTGCATGAGTCTTCGATGGACTGTATCGAGTTCTACAGGCATAGAGTCTATTTCCATACGAATTGAAGCACAAGACTCATCAATCAAATCAATAGCCTTATCAGGTAAAAATCGATCGGATATATAACGATTAGATAAGGTCGCTGCTGCAATGATTGCTGGATCTGAAATATGAACACCATGATGAGCTTCAAATCTAGATTTAAGACCACGTAAAATGCTGATTGTGTCAGCAACCGTCGGTTCATCTATTTGAACTTTTTGAAAACGTCTTTCTAAAGCACTGTCTTTTTCAATATATTTACGATATTCATTTAAAGTGGTTGCTCCAACACAGTGAAGCTCTCCACGAGCAAGCATTGGTTTTAACATGTTTGATGCGTCCATCGCACCATCAACGCGTCCAGCACCAACAATTGTATGGAGTTCATCGATAAATAATATGATTTCTCCACTAGACTCTTTGATTTTGTTAAGAACCGCTTTTAAGCGCTCTTCAAATTCTCCTCTAAATTTAGCACCAGCAACAAGTGCAGCTAAATCAAGTTCATAAATCACTTTGTTTTGAAGACCTATAGGAACATCTTTATCGACAATACGTCTTGCTAAACCTTCAACAATGGCTGTTTTACCTACACCAGGCTCACCAATTAAAACGGGATTGTTTTTAGTCTTTCTTGATAAAATTTTGATGACACGTCTTATTTCATCTTCACGACCTATGACAGGATCAATTTTTCCTTGTTTGACAGCTTCAACAATGTTACGTCCGAATTTTTCTAATATTTTAGGATCTTTACTGTAATCATCCATTTGTGTAAAGTTCATGTTTATCCTCCTTTGGCAGTCAAAGATGTCATTTGCCACATCTATTATAAAACAATAAATTGGCACTGTCAATAATTAAGTGCTAGAATAATAAAAAAATAGACTTGTGATATAATGGTAAAAGGTGATATGATGATTAAAGTTTTATTTGTATGTTTGGGTAATATATGCCGCTCACCAATGGCAGAAGGTCTATTTATAAAAGCAGTAAAAGATGCAGGGTATGAGTCTTGTTTTCATGTTGAGTCAAGGGCTACATCATCTTGGGAAGAAGGAAATCTACCGCACATAGGAACACAAAGAATATTGAAAAAACTTGACATACCTTTCAAACATATGCGCTCTCAAAAAATTACTATGGAAGATTATAAAACCTTTGATTATATTATTGGAATGGACCATGATAATGTGAGATATTTAAAAAACCAAGGAAAGCGTTATGCCAACAAAATATTCCTATTTAATGATGTTTCAATTAAAACCAAAAATCAAATCATTCCAGATCCTTATTATACAGGAAGATATGAAGAGACTTATCTATTACTAAGTGTGTCAATGACTTTGTGGATAGAGAAAATGATTCTAGAAAAAGGTTGTTAAAAATGATGGTTTTTATTGACTTTTAGTATCTTTAGACGTTATAATGATATAGCATGTTTATGGCCTCATAGCCAAGTGGTAAGGCAAGGCACTGCAACTGCCTGATCATCGGTTCAAATCCGTTTGAGGCCTCCAAAAACATCTTCAGTTGGTTCAATCAATGACCAATGCTGCAAATCATGCCCTTCAGGGCATTTTTTTGTGCAAAACAACAGAATTATTTACAATAAGTATAGAAAACGTTATCATGTGTAAAATCGTCATAAAAACCAAAAAAGGACTATCTTTTCATTTTTTAAATGTTATAATGAAAGTGCAAATAGCGAGACAACTAAATAAGGAGTATTTATATGAACGCAAATTCACGTATTTCAAACGAAAAGCTTGCCCTTTTTTACACGCAACTTGAAAAAAATAAAGCGTTACCTGGTCCTTTGATGCCTACATTACATGATGCACAAAGCATTTTTGGTCATATACCTCTTCGCATTCAAAAAATCATCTCTAAGGAACTCAATGAAAGTATTGCGAAAATAAACGGTGTTGTTACGTTTTACGGGAATTTTTCCATTACCCCAAAGGGTAAAAAAACAATAGGGGTATGTCTAGGTACAGCATGTTATGTCAGAGGATCTCAAACCATTTTAGATACCATAGAAGATGAGTTAAAGATTAAAGAAGGTCAAACAACAAAAGATGGTGAATATACCCTTCAGTCCACAAGGTGCATTG
>OBJA01001126.1_pt1 | contig 19531 bp, 19 predicted proteins | sample 1519751 | NCBI WGS metagenome assembly OBJA01 (sample SAMEA3881238, study PRJEB22517) | soil metagenome | biome: lake sediment; feature: soda lake sediment; material: sediment, water from around vicinity | place: India | collected 2013-12-23 | depth 3 m
TAAAAGAAGAGTTGTTTTTTGAAAACTGAATCAGGCTTCGGCCAGCAACTGCACCGCTTCCTGCTTTAAGACGCTGGGCAATTGTATTTGCCGCCGCTCAATGCTGAGCAGCCATTTGCGGATTTCTTCGTTTTGCAAAGTATAAAGTACATCCCTGAACTCGTCAATCTGCTCATCCTGGTAACGGTCAGCCGGAATGCCGTGAAAACGATCCAGCTCTTCGTCCTCGAAATAAACAATTTCATTGGGATTTTTTAGCATTTCCTCGTAATCGCAAACTTCGTGTGCGCCGCAGCAATCCAGCGGAATTTCAACCGGTTGACTTTTTGCCGGCGGCGTATCTGCATTTTTTTTGCCAAACCTGTTCGACAGCCAGGTGCCGCCTGCCAGTATGATGAACAAACCGATGATAATTCCAAATAAAACTAACATAATCGAAAAATTCTATATCTCAATATAACAATTCCTCAAAAAGAGGGTTGATGCTCAACTCAAAAAATAAGTGCAAAGATAACAGTTGATTTTTAGTTCTCTGAAAAAAATTTATTCCACGAAACGTTGAAAAAGTTCTTCGGGATAAACAATGTTAGCCAGGAAAAGTCCTTCGGGTGGTGCTGAAGCCCCGGCAGCACCGCGGTTTTTGGCCTCAATTATTTTGCGGAACTCCCCACTGGTAATCTTTCCCTGCCCCACTTCCACCATTGTGCCGACAATGGCGCGCACCATATTCCGCAGAAAACGGTCAGCTTTGATAGTAAAAACCAGTTGATGGCCTTTTTCGGTCCAGCGGGCGTAAAATATCTTACAGTTGTTGGTCTTCACATCTGAGTGTAATCTGCTAAAGCTTGTAAAATCATTATAATCAGACAATACAGCACATGCCACATTCATTCGGTAAACATCAAGTTGGTGTTTAAAATACCAGGAAGTTTCCTGCCGGAACGGATCTTTCTGCCGGCTGATGTAATAATGATAGGTTCGCGAGGTCGCATGAAACCGGGCGTGGGCGTCGGAAGCAACTTTGGCTATTCGGTAAATTACCAGATCAGGTCCAAGGAAACTGTTCAGTTTATAAACAAAATCCTGATCATCGAGCGTTGTCTTCTCCGAATCGAAATGAGCCACATAATAGCTGGCATGTACGCCTGTATCGGTCCTGCCGGCGCCGGTAACCTCCATTTTTTCGCGGCAAATGGTGCTTAACGCGGTTTCTAAAGTTTCCTGCACGCTTTTGGCGTTAGGCTGGATCTGCCAGCCGTGAAAACGGGTGCCGTTATAAGCCAGTTCGATGAAATAACGTTGTTTCAAAATAGAGTTTGTTCAAAATTTCGTCAAAAGTAAAAAATAAAAAAAATTCGTCAGGCGATAGCCCGAAATTATTAATTTTACGGCTCTTTCAAAGGGAATTAACTTAACAGTTTTTAACAAAGTTATACCCTTTTTTTTACAAGATTGAAGTATTTTCGTGAACCAAAATCGAAACAAATATTAAAAATATGGATCAAGCAGTTGACATTCGTGAATTGAATGAACGAATCCAAAGAGAAAGTTCTTTTGTTGATTTGATTACCATCGAGATGAATAAGGTCATTATCGGCCAGAAACACCTGGTGGAAAGTTTGTTAATCGGGCTGTTATCCGGCGGGCACATCCTGCTGGAGGGGGTTCCCGGGCTGGCAAAAACCTTGGCGATTAACACCCTTGCAAAAACAATCGACGCCGATTTTGCACGCATCCAGTTTACGCCCGACCTGTTGCCGGCCGACTTGCTGGGAACGTTGATTTACAGCCAGAAGAACGAAGAGTTTGTTGTTAAAAAAGGGCCCATCTTCACCAATTTTGTATTGGCCGATGAAATTAACCGGGCGCCGGCCAAAGTTCAGTCGGCTTTGCTGGAAGCCATGCAGGAGCGGCAAATCACCATTGGCGACCAAACTTTCAAACTGGAAGAACCTTTTCTGGTGATGGCCACGCAAAACCCCATTGAACAGGAAGGGACTTATCCGCTGCCTGAAGCACAGGTTGACCGTTTTATGCTGAAAGTCGTGATCGAATATCCCAAAAAAGAAGAGGAAAAACTGATCATTCAGGAAAACCTGCTGAAACAGTTTCCGGTGGCATCGACCATTTTGAAACCCAAAGATATTCTAAATGCCCGCAACGTGGTAAACGATGTTTACCTCGATGAAAAAATCAGCAAGTACATTGTTGACATCGTTTTTGCGACGCGAAAGCCGGCCGAATATAAACTCGACAAATATACCGACATGATTTCTTACGGCGGGTCGCCACGTGCCAGCATCAACCTGGCCAAAGCTGCGAAGGCGTTCGCTTTCATCAAACGCCGCGGTTATGTCATCCCCGAAGATGTACGTGCCGTTTGTCCCGATGTGATGCGCCACCGCATTGGCCTCAGTTACGAAGCAGAAGCCAACAACATCACCTCCGAGGAAATCATCACCGAAATTTTAAATACGGTTGAAGTTCCTTAAACGAGTTTCGGGTTGCAAGTTACAAGTTGCGAGTAGGACAACTTTAAACTTTGAACTTTGAACTTTACAAACTTGTAAAATGGAACATACAGAGCTATTAAAAAGGGTACGAAAGATTGAAATAAAAACCAGAGGTTTGAGCCGCAATATTTTTGCCGGCGAATACCACTCGGCTTTTAAAGGGCGCGGGATGGCTTTCAGCGAAGTGCGCGAGTACCAGTTTGGCGACGATATCCGCAGTATTGACTGGAATGTGACTGCCCGCTACAACAAACCGTATATCAAGGTTTTTGAGGAAGAACGGGAACTGACTGTCATGCTTTTGATTGATGTGAGCGGCTCGCGTGATTTTGGTTCGCTGGAAAAATTTAAAAAAAATGTGATCACCGAAATAGCAGCGATCCTGTCGTTTTCGGCCATTCAAAACAACGATAAAATCGGCGTGATTTTTTTCTCTGAACAGATTGAAAAATTCATTCCGCCTAAAAAAGGAAAATCGCACATTTTGCGGATCATACGTGAACTGATTGATTTTGAACCCGAAAACAAAGGCACCAACATTACCGGCGCCATCCGATACATGACCAACGCCATCAAAAAACGTTGCACCGGATTTATCATTTCGGATTTTATACACAATGAGCCTGATTTTGAAAAAGCATTGACCATTGCCAACAACAAGCACGACATCATTGCTTTGCGGATTTATGACGAACGCGAAACCAAACTCCCGCCAATCGGCATGGTGAAACTGAAAGATGCTGAAAGCGGCGAATATGTTTGGGTTGACAGCAGCAGCAAAAAAGTGAGGGAAACCTACGAAAGGTGGTGGCGCGAGTCAGGCCAAAAGCTGGATTATTCATTCAAAAGAAGCGGTGTTGATTACGCGAATATCAACACCGGCGAAGACTATGTCAGGTCTCTGATGACCCTGTTTAAAAAGCGTGGGTTAAAAGCATAAACAATGAAAGAACTGAAATACATACTGATACTGTTTTGTTTGTTTTTGATGCAGCCGCGTTTTGTTTCGGCACAAAAAATACAAGCCAGGGCGGTCATCGACTCAACCAATATATTAATCGGCGACCAAATCAACCTTCGGCTTGAGCTGGACCAGCCCAAGGATGTGAGCATAGAATTTCCCGTCATCGGCGATTCACTTTCGGCAACTGTTGAGGTGGTGGGGCGTTCGCCGCTGGATACTTTCAAACTGGACGAACAGGAGCAGATTAAAATCGTTCAAAACCTGACAATCACTTCGTTCGACAGCGGGCAACAGGTGGTTCCGCCATTTCATTTCAAACTGAAATACAACGAACTGGAAGAAACCATCGAAACTTTGCCGGTTGAGTTTTTTGTGCACACCATGGTCATCGACACCACCAAAGGCCCGGTTGACATCAAACGCCCGTATGCCGCTCCGGTAACTTTAAAAGAAGTGTCACCTTATATTTTGGGAGCAATCCTGATTGGTGGCTTGCTGTTTTTCGGGTATTATTATATTCAGCAACGGCGTAAAAACCAACCGCTTTTCAGGCTTTCCAAACCGGCTGAACCGCCGCATGTGGTCGCCTTGCGCCAACTCGACCGAATCAAGGAGGAAAAATTGTGGCAAACGGAAGAAATAAAAACCTACTACAGCCAGGTCTCCGACACCTTGCGAACGTATATTGAAAACCGGTTCAACATTCCTGCCATGGAATATACAACCGAAGAAACAACCCGGGCATTTCAGGAAAACAAAAACCTGATTTCTGAAAAATCTTTTGAAGAATTACGGAACATTCTCAGCCTGTCGGATTTGGTAAAATTTGCCAAATACCACCCTTTGCCCGACGACCACAACCTGACTTTAATGAACGCTTATTTCTTTGTGAACCAAACGAAAATAGAAGTGAAAGAAACAAGCCAAACAACGGACGACCGTGAAGGTGAAGATGTTGAACTAAAATGAAAGGAAATAGCGGGTACGGAGTTACCGGCAACAAGCAGCGTAGAACCCGAAACTTGGAACTTGAAACTTGGAACTTGGAATTTGAAACTTGGAACTATTTTATGAATGGCATAACCTATAAAAATCCGGAATATTTTTACTTGTTGCTGGTGTTGGTGCCCATGTTGGCCTGGTACCTTTGGCGTTACCGGAAAGCCGGGGCAAGCATCCGCTACTCGTCCACCATGGGATTTAGAGCCATATCGAAAAGCTGGAAGCATTACCTGCGCCACCTGCCTTTTATTTTGCAGATGGCGGGAATTGCGCTGCTCACTGTCGCCCTGGCCCGCCCGCAATCGTCAAACAGTTGGCAAAATGTAACCACCGAAGGAATTGACATTGTCATCGCGCTCGACATCTCAAGTTCCATGCTGGCCCGCGACTTTCAGCCAAACCGGCTGGAGGCGGCCAAAAAAGTGGCTACGGAATTTATTTCCGGACGGCAGAACGATAAAATCGGCCTGGTGGTTTTTTCAGGTGAAAGTTTCACCCAATGCCCCCTAACAACCGATCACGCGGTGCTGATCAATCTTTTTCAGGATATCAAAACCGGGATGATTGAAGACGGGACCGCCATCGGAAACGGTCTGGCCACTTCAGTTGCCCGCCTCAAAGAAAGTGAAGCAATCAGCCGGGTGATCATTTTACTGACCGACGGCGAAAACAACCGCGGCGTCATTGCCCCCGAAACCGCCGCCGAATTGGCAAAAACCTACGGCATACGTGTTTACACGGTTGGTGTTGGTACCATTGGCACCGCGCCCTACCCTGTGCAAACCCCCTTTGGCGTACAAATGCACGATGTGGAAGTGAAAATTGACGAAGAACTGATGCAAAAAATCGCCGACATTACCGGTGGCCGTTATTTCAGGGCAACAAACAACGAAAAGCTGGTACAGATTTACGCAGAAATCGACCAACTGGAAAAATCAAAAATAGAAGTGAAAGAATACAGCAAAAGAGACGAAGAGTTTGAACGTTTTGCCATGCTGGCAGGAATTGTCCTTCTTTCAGGCTTGTTCTTAAAAACAACTGTATTCAGAAACATTCCTTAACCGACGAAAAAATGGAAATGTTCAGATTTGCACATACCGACTATTTATATGCCCTGCTGGTGATCCCGGTGCTGATTATCCTGTTTTGGATTACCCGCCGGGCCCGCCGCAAAGCGTTGGAACGTTTTGGCAGGAAAGAAACCATCAGCTTGCTGATGCCCAATGTCAGCAAAACCCGCCCGGTGCTGAAATTTATCATCTGGCTACTGGCTATCAGTTCAATAATTGTTGCTGTAGCCCGGCCTCAGTTTGGCAGCAAGCTGAAAACAGAAAAACGCGAGGGTGTGGAGTTGATGATCGCACTTGATGTTTCCAATTCGATGATGGCCGAAGATATACAGCCAAACAGGCTGGAGCGCTCTAAAAGAGCCATTTCACGCTTGGTTGACAATCTAAACGACGACAAAATCGGACTGGTCATCTTTGCTGGAGATGCCTACATTCAACTGCCCATCACCACCGACTACCCTTCAGCAAAACTATTCCTGAACAGTGTGAATACAGAGATTGTCCCCACTCAGGGAACAGCCATTGGCAGGGCCATTGAGATGTGCTCCGCCTCTTTCAGTCCGCAATTCGCTGGCAATAAAGCGATTATTGTCATCACCGATGGCGAAAACCACGAAGATGATGCTGTGGGCGCAGCACAGGCCGCCGCCGAAAACGGAATAATTGTTCACACCGTGGGAATGGGATTGCCACAGGGAGGGCCGATCCCGGTTTACCGCAACGGGCAAAAAGACTACCGAAAGGACAAAGAAGGCAACGTGGTGGTGACCAAACTCAATGAAGAAATGTTGCAAAAAATAGCCGCCGCAGGCAACGGCATTTATGTGCGCGCAAACAATGCACAGGTTGGGCTGAATACCCTTTTTAATGAAATTGAAAAGATGGAACAAGCTGAAATAGAATCGCTTGTTTATTCCGATTACGAAGACCAGTTTCAGTGGTTCATCGGCCTGGCCATATTTTTGTTATTATTTGATTTTCTGATATTGGAACGGAAAAACAAATATTTGAAAAACGTCAAACTATTTGGATGATGAAGAAGAAAATAATGAATTATTCAGGATTGCTGATGTTGTTTCTGGCACTGGCCACAACTGCTCAGGCACAGAACGAGCGTAAGTTTATCCGGCAGGGAAATAAAATTTTTGAAGAGGCTTTACAAGATACCACAAAGATTGATACGGCTGCCTTCAGCCAGGCTGAAACGGCTTACCGTAAAGCTTTGGACAAACGTCCCGACGACCTGAACTGGAACTTTAACCTGGGTGATGCGCTTTACAAACAGATGAAATTTGATCAGGCAACCAGCAAATTTGAAGAAATTGCCGAAAAAAGCGAAGGCAAAATTGAAAAGTCCAGGGCATACCACAACCTTGGCAACTCCATGCTGATGCAGAACAAACTGGATGAAAGTATCGCGGCTTACAAAAGTGCGCTGCGGAACAACCCCGAAGACCTCGAAAGCAAATACAACCTGGTTTACGCGATGAACCTGAAAAAACAGCAACAGCAGCAACAACAAAACAAAGATCAAAACAAAGACCAGGATAAAGATCAGAATAAGGATCAGGATCAGAATAAAGACCAGCAGAACAAAGATCAGAATAAGGACCAAAATAAAGATCAGAACAAAGACCAAAACAAGGATCAGCAGCAAAACCAGCAACAACAGCCTCAGGAACAAAAAATTTCAAAAGAAAATGCGGAACGGTTGTTGCAGGCCCTGCAAAACGATGAAGAAAAAATTCAGGATAAAGTTAAAAAAGCCAAGGCGGCGCAAGCCAAACAAAGGCAAACTGATAAAGATTGGTAGTTGATTTTGTTTATTTTTGAACAACATTTCAATCAAAGCGAGCGGATACAATGATTAAGAAACTTATATTTTCACTTTTACTTCTCCTGCCGGGTATTTTTGCCGGCGCCGACAATGTAAAATTTAGCATGACCGGGCCCAACGTGGTCACAATTGGTGAGCAGTTCCGCCTGTCATTCACCTTAAACGAAAGCGGCTCCGACCTGCAATTGCCTGACATGTCGAATTTTGACATTTTGATGGGCCCTTCCACCTCGCAAAGCTCCAGCATCCAGATTATCAATGGGAAAACCACCCAATCAGTTTCCTATTCCTATATTTTCATTTTGAGGGCGAAAGAAGAAGGAACCTTCACAATCCGTCCGGCGTCCATCAAAGTGGACGGGAAAATCTACGAATCAAACGAGCTGAAAATCCAGGTAGTTCAGGGTCAGGCGCCCCAAAGCAGCAGTTCGGCAGGCGGACAGCAACAGGAACCATCGGCTCCGGCTGGCAACATCAGTAAAGATGACCTTTTTGTACGCGTTGAACTTGACAAGCGAAACGTGGTGAGGGGCGAACAAATCATTGCAACGGTAAAAATATACGTTGCCCCAACCGTTCCGATCACGCAGTTTGACGATGTAAAACTGCCGTCGTACGCTGGTTTTTGGACCCAGGACATCGAAATTCCAAACCAGATCAGTTTTTCGAGGGAAGTTTACAACAACAAAATTTACCAGGTTGGCGTATTGAAAAAAACCATCCTGTTTCCGCAGCAAACCGGTGCCATTCAAATAGGATCGTTTGAAATAACTTGTTTGGTCCGTCAACGCGTTGGCGGGCAGTCGCGCAGTTTTTTCGACGACTTCTTCGACAACTACCGCAACATCCAGGCGAAGGTTGTGAGCGACCCGGTTTCAATCCAGGTAAAAGAATTGCCTGCCAAACCTGCCGGTTTTTATGGCGGCGTTGGCAAACTCGACTTTTCTGCTTCAATCGACAAAAATGAGTTCCGTTCCAACGAAGCGGCTACTTTGAAAATCAATGTTTCGGGCAGCGGCAACCTTCGTTTAATTGAAGCGCCAAAGGTTGAATTTCCCGCCGATTTTGAAGTTTACGACCCCAAAACAACCGAGCGGTTAAACGCCACAAACAGCGGCCTGAGCGGCAGCAAAACGTTCGAATACCTTTTTATTCCGCGGTTTGAAGGCGAATACACCATTCCCTCCATTAAATTTGCATCATTCGACCCGGCTACAGGCACTTATAAACAGCAGCAGTCGCCGGAATTTAATATTCAGGTTGAAAAAGGAAACGCCGATCAAAATACGACGGTTACCAGCGCCTATTCCAAAGAAAACCTGAAACTGATCGGCAAGGATATCCGGTTTATCAAACAAGGACAGTACAAATTAAAATCGCGGCAGGCTTCATTTTTTGGGAGTACACCTTTTTACCTGGCTTACCTGGGTTCTTTGCTTTTGTTTTTGACCATCGCTGTTATCTATCGTAAAAAGCTGAAAGAAAATGCCAACGCCCAACTCATCAGAAATAAAAAAGCCAACAAAGTAGCTCGCAGGCGGTTGCGCGAAGCTGCCGGGTTCCTGAAACAGGACAAAGATGAACAGTTCTATGAGGCTGTTCTAAAAGCATTCTGGGGTTATTTGAGCGACAAACTCAATATTCCGGTTGCTGAACTGAACCGCGAAAATGCGTCGGCAGCCATGATCAAACGGCAGGTAAATCAGGAAACTGTCGATGAATTTATCCAGATTGTCGATACCTGCGAATACGCCCGTTATGCGCCAAGCGCAGTTGATGTCACCAAAGAAGGCCTTTACGGAAAAGCGGTGGCTTTAATGGGAAAACTCGAAAAGCAAATTCGTTAAAATAAAACAGATGAAGACTTTTTTTCAAATTATATTTCTACTGTTCTCCATTGGTGCTGTTGCCCAAAGCCAGCTTGAAAAGGCCAATCAGCATTATACAGCCGGCGAATATCAGGAAGCTGCCGCAGCTTACGAAGAAATTTTGTCGGGCAACCAGGAATCGGCAGAAATTTATTATAACCTCGGAAATGCCTATTACAAAAACGGCGAAATCACCAAAGCAATCATTAATTATGAACGAGCCAAATTGCTCTCGCCCAATGATGAGGACATTCTTTTTAACCTTGAGCTGGCAAACCAGCATGTGGTAGATGCCATTGACCCGCTGCCCAGGGTATTTTTTGTGCGTTGGTGGGATAACCTGACCGACAAATACCCGGCTGACGGTTGGGCAAAAATCAGCATTGCCAGTTTTATTCTGATGCTGCTGCTTGCCGGATTTTTTCTGTTTTCACGCTCTATCGGCATCAGAAAGGTTTCTTTTTGGACCGGAGTTTTAATTTTAGCGATTTCCATTTTTAGTTTTAACTTTGCCGCCCGGCAGAAAAAGCGGATGACCGAACGAAATTTTGCCATCATCACACAGCCAAGTGTTATGGTGAAAAGTTCGCCTTCGGAAAGTGGCACCGATTTGTTTTTAATTCACGAAGGGCTAAAGGTCGGTATTAAAGACAGTTTGGGAAGCTGGAGAGAGATTCGCCTGGCTGACGGAAACCAGGGATGGTTACCCGCTGGCAGCATGGAAAAAATATAAAAAGTACCGGCAAAAGCCGGTTTTTTTATTGTTTGAAAAATTTCACAACCATTTTAAACGAGAGTTGTTTTACTCATAAATTTAAAATCATGGCTTATAATTTATTAAAAGGTAAACGGGGAATCATCTTCGGCGCGCTCAATGCCGACTCCATTGCCTGGAAAGTAGCGGAACGTGCTTACGAAGAAGGTGCTACATTTACGCTGACCAACACCGATGTCGCTTTACGTATGGGCGAAACGGCTAAGTTGGCCGAAAAATGTAATGCCGAATTGATTGGCGCAGATGCTACCAGTGTTGAAGACCTTGAAAACCTTTTCAAAAGATCAATGGAGGTATTGGGTGGCAAAGTTGACTTTGTGCTCCATTCCATCGGTATGTCCCCCAACGTGAGAAAAGGCCGCCACTACAGCGACCTTGATTATAACTACCTGGAAAAAACCCTGGATATTTCCGCAGTTTCTTTCCATAAAGTGTTGCAGGTTGCCCGTAAACTGGATGCCATCAACCACTGGGGATCAGTGGTGGCGCTTTCGTATGTTGCCGCCCAGCGTACCTTTTACGGGTACAACGACATGGCCGATGCCAAAGCCCTGCTTGAATCAATCGCCCGTAGCTTCGGCTATATTTACGGACGCGAACGCAATGTCCGCATCAACACCATCTCTCAGTCGCCTACGCCAACCACCGCAGGAGGCGGCGTAAAAGGGTTCGACCGCCTGCTCGACTTTGCCGAACGCATGTCGCCTCTGGGCAACGCGACCGGCGAAGATTGCGCCGACTATTGTATCACCCTGTTTTCGGATTTAACCCGGCGCGTAACCATGCAAAACCTGTTCAACGACGGTGGTTTCTCGTCAATGGGCATGAGCCTTAGGGCGCTGGAACAATACGAAAAAGGCCTGGGCTGCGATTGCGAATGCGGCGAAGCCGAACCTCATCACCATCAGTACGATTAATATTTCCAACATATTAATAAATGGAAAAACGGGGCCGGGAAACCAGCTTCGTTTTTTTTTATTTCGAATTCGACCTCAAGTTACGGATCTCTGCATCTAAAAAAAGGCCATCCGTTTTTGCCGGACAGCCTTTTCTTATAAAAAACGAAGATGTGCTATTTATTGATAGGCAGGGTCTTGCTCTATCAGTTGGTTACTGGCTATTGCCTGTTCGGGGATGGGGAAACGGTTGAAATGTGCTTTTCCCGGTCCGTCGGCAGGATGGTCCCACCAGGATTCAGTCGTGTATTTGTTCCAGCGCACCAGGTCGGTACGGCGACGTCCTTCACCAATAAATTCGATCATCCATTCATCCAACATACGCCATTCGTCGAGGTTGGCTTCGGTAACAGGTTCGGGATCAGCTGAGGCGAAGTACCGCTTGCGCACCGTGTTGATCAACGTGGCGGCGGCTGCCTTATCATTTGACCGGAGCTTACATTCGGCCAGCATGTAATATGCTTCAGCCAGGCGGAAAACAGGGATGTCGGGGTTGCCCCTCCGGCTTAACTCAGAAACCCACGGGATCGGCGAAAATTTGGCCAGTCGAACGCCCGAATTTTCTTCGCCCCACCGGGCACCTTCCTTGTGGTGGTCACCTTCTGATCCCGGTTTTGGAATAAGGCGTGCTATTTGGTCAACAATGATGAGGGTATCAGTCGGCGTAAATTCCCGGTTACCACCGTGGCATACCTTTCCGGTGACCGGATTGACCATTTTGCCAAAATAAAACATGCCACGCCATTCGCCACCGCCCTCATAAGCGCGCAGTTGCTTGCGGACGTCCTGTGCATGAAATTTGGCGAAGGGGCTGCCTAAACGGTAGGTTCCTTTTGAACTGGCGTTGGCGCTGCCGTGTAAATAGGATTTGCCTTCAACATCAAGCGACGGAACAAGGCAATAGCCGTTGTTACGGCTGCCGATGGTGCCATTGTCCCAATATTCGCCCATGCCATAGTGATTCGAATGAGGGCCCACACTGCGTTCGCTGACTGCGTACTGGCTTGGAACAGACCAAATGATTTCGGTTGAACGGTCATTGTTGAAACCAAAGATGCTTGTCCAGTCGTCTTCAAGTTTGTAGGCGCCATATTTTCCGTCGATAATATCCTGGCAAATGGCTGCACATTCGGCGTACTTGTTCTGGCGGATATATGATTCGGCATTAAAATAGAGCCGGGCCAACAGCAGGGCTGCGGCAGCCTGGTTAATGGCGCCGGTTTCCTGCGCACCGAGCGTCGTCTTTTTTGGTAACTGAGGCAGCGCTTCAACAATCAGTTTTTCAATGAACTCAAAGGTTTCCACATCTGTTGATCTCGGCAGATTTTCACCCTTATTGGAAGTATAAAGCGGCACGCCGCCAAACATGTCCAGCCCAAACCAGTAAAAAAAGGCGGAGAGGGTCTGCAACTGCATCAACACGCCTTCACGGCTGCCTTCCGGAAAACCCAGGGCGTTAAAATCAACGTACTGATCGATATCTTCTTTTGCGCTCCAGGCCTGTGCAATTCCCATTGAAAAAGCACGCCACGCGTCATAAATCCCCGGAGTGGTTGGTGTGAAATCGTGGTTATAACTCCGGAGAAAGGCACCCCCGTCATACCAGTCATTGTAACGCGACGGTACAAGCATTTCGTCGGTCGTGAACTCCTGAAGGCGTATAAAATTGGAATGAGCCTGCCCGTCGGCCATACACCAGGCCCAATGGGTAAACGGGCGCCCCATACGCTGATAAACCTTTTGCTGGGTGTCGAAAAATAATTCGGGTACCGATTGTGAATAATATTCCGGTTCCACCGAGCAGGACTGGAACACCGTGCTAAATGCCATAACGACTACGAAGGCCATTAAAAACTTATATCGTTTCATATTCATACTCTTTTAAAATTGACAATTAGAAATTAAGCTGAAGACCAACGGTAAATGTGCGGGTCTGAGGATAGATGTCGCCCTTCTTCTCAATGCCCGCATCCCAGCCGGTGATATCCACTTCAGGGTTCAATCCGGGATATTTGGTAAAAGTGTAAAGGTTGTTGCCGGTAAAATACACCCTGATACTTTCCATCAGGTTGGTATGTCTCTTCATGGGCACGGTGTATGCCAGCGACAGGTTCTGAATTTTGAGGAAAGTGGCATCGTGCAGGAAATAGTCGGAAGGCGAAGGGCGTCCCGTGATATGTCCGTTCTTGTTGATGGCATCGTAGAGCATATTGCCTTGCACGACGTTTTTCAAACCATATTCCAATTCAATGGCATTATAGAGATCATAATCGATCCAACTGGTGAGGGTGGCGCTGAATGACCAGTTTTTATAATCAAGATTGTGAGACCACCCGGCGATGATTGTCGGCATAAAGCTTTTCTGATAAACGCGGTCATCCACTTTTCCTTCGTCTGAAAAGATGATATTGTCATCTTTGTCATAGATTTGAAACCTTCCTTCGCTTACGCCGGCGTAGCGGTAGAGGAAAAAGCTGCCCACTTCCACATTTTCTTCAATACGGTGGGCATACTCCACCCAGTTATTCACGTAAGCACCGTTGATATAGGTCTGGTCGCCCCAAAGCGAACCGATAAAGGTTTTATTGTGGCTCAGGTTGAGCGATGAACTGTAATTGAAATTCCGCGAACGTACAATGTCGCCACCAAGCTCCAATTCCCATCCTTTATTTTCCATGGTACCAATGTTTTTGTACATGCTTGATTGGGTATTGGGCGGTTGCGGCACTTCAACACTGTATATCAGGCCCTCGATAGCGCGGCGGTAGAGGTCGAACTTACCATACAAACGGTTGTTGAACAGCGAGTAGTCCACACCAACGTTCCACTCGTGTTTTTCTTCCCATCCAAGTTTATCGTTGAGGTTTGTGGTAGCGCCATAACTCATGGCCCAGGTTCCGTCGGGCATTAACCAACGGGTATCGGAACCGTACATCAGTGCGGCATAGTCGGCCGAGAAACCTTCGTTGCCCGTCTCACCGTAGGCAAGACGAAGCTTAAGGTCGTTCAACCAGCTAACATCTTTCAGAAAACTTTCGTTCGACAGACGCCATCCGGCTGATGCCGCCCAGAAGGTTCCCCAGCGGTTGTTTACGGCGAACTTGCTCGATCCTTCTCTCCTGATGGAAGCAGTAGCCATGTAGGTGTCTTTGTACGAGTAGTTGGCACGGGCAAAGTAAGCCAGCAATCGTTGGGTGATTCCTTTACCTGAGCTAATTTCAGCAAGGCCTTCCTTCAGATAAGTTCCTTCACCCAGGTTCCAGTATTTGATACGGTCGTTGGTGAAATTGCCATTGGCAGCCGAGAAGTTGTCGCTATTCAATTCGAAATAACTATAGCCGGCAACAGCATTAACTGAGTGGTCACCGAAGCCGTTAAGGTATGAAAAATATCCATCGGTATTGAGCAGTTCGGTTTTGCTGAAGTCCATGTCTGCCCAACCCTTACGTCCGGCCCTAAGTTCTTCACGGGAAAACATCGAACGATAATAATGACGCTCCCATTGCCGGTTCTCGTAAGCCGCTGTCTGGCGGTATGACAGTCCTGTAATAGGCTTGATATTAAGTTTAAGTGATACGTCGGGACGAAACCATTTATCAGTTCCTTCGTCGGTAATAAGCGCAGCCTCGCCAATGTTGTTCATTTCCGTATTGTCGCCATCGGTCCAGATGTTCCAGCCCGTCTGGCTGGTTGGATCGTACGGGGTTTGTGTGGGATTGGCGCGCATGATGCCTTCAACAGACGGTTTGTTTTGATTACGTGTTGCCTGCCGGTAGCTGATGTGAGTGGCAATGTCTAACCAACCATCGAGTACTGCGAAGTCGCCATTGATACGACCAGAATAATCCTGCCTGGTATCGCCACGCAGCACCCCACGGTTATCGTCGTACATCACGGTAGCATAAATACGGGCAGCTTCGGCACCACCTTGCAAGGTAAGGATGTGACGGTTGGATGTGGGATTATCATTCATCGCTTCGTCCCACCAATCAGTGTCGTGGCCTTCGTCGTTTTTAGCTCCGCCATAAGTGGCTACATAGTCGGCGGCATTGAGCATGTCGGGCTTTCCAAATGGTTTTTTGAACAACACTTCACTGGTTAAACTCATTTTAAGTGTTCCCGCTTTGGCCTGTTTGGTAGTGATCAGAATTACGCCACCGGTAGCGCGGGTACCGTAAATAGCTCCGGCTGAAGCATCTTTCAGCACATCAATAGATTGAATATCTTCCTGCACGAGTGTGCGAATGTCACCTCCCGGCATACCGTCAATAACAATCAGCGGCGCGCGCGATGTATTGATTGACGCCATCCCACGCAACTGGAAAGTATTGCCTGAGTTGGGACTTGCCGTTCCCGACATCACCAGGCCACCTACTTTGCCTTGCAACGCGGTTGCTATGGACGAACCACCCACGCCCTGGGGCAGGTCTTTGGCAGTCATGGAAGTAATGGAGCTTGTTACCTGCTTTTTTTCCATCGAACCATATCCGATTGCTACAACTTCTCCAAGGTCGATAGCATCTTCCACCATCTTAATATTGATCGAAGATTGGTTTCCAACTGCTACTTCCTGTGTACTCATCCCCACAAAAGAAAACATCAGTGTGGCATCTGAAGATACATTCTGAAGAGAATAATATCCCTCTTCACTAGTGATTGTTCCCTGCGTGGTACCCTTTACTACAACGGTAACACCCGGAAGCGGAACGCCGGAGGTGTCGGCTACCCTGCCTGAGACTGTTTTTTGCTGTTGAGTTGAACCGCTGTTAACCGGCGTAAGTACAATATGCCGGTTATTGATGGTGGCTTGCACCTGCGACTTATCAAACAAAGTGGAAAGAACCTGCTCAATACTCTCGTTTTTAATGGAAACATTTACTCTCCGGTTGACATCAATCAGCTCTTCATTGTACAAAAAGTAAAAGTTGCTTTCTTCCTCTATCTTCGACAAAACTTCCCTGATCGTGGCATTTTTCATTTCCAGATTCAGTTTCGTGGTTTGCGAGTAAGAACTAACGGCCAGTGCCTGTAGCGCACTAACCAACAGAATTAAAAGCGTGTTACGCATAATGAGAATTTTTTTTCGATGTTTTGAAAAGGCAAAACATAACCGATTCATGTTTTTTTTCATAAATTTGAGTGTTTGTTATAAAAAATTTTGGCCTTGGCCTTAATTTAAAAAGGGGGAGTGTTGGAAGCACTTCCTCTTTTTTTTAATTATTGAATTCTACTTCATCGTTTGGCGCTTATTTGTATGGTTGATTTTTTTGTTGTATTCGTGTTTTTATTAAACTCGCCCCGAATGTACGTGATCCTGATCGGTGAACTCATTTCCAATAGTTCAATCACCCGGTGAAGAGGTTCGTCATCAAACACAGTTGTAAATTTGTATTTATAAAGTTCCTGGTCTTTTACCTCCACTTTGATGCCATACCAGCGTTCGAGCTGTTTGGCGAGTTCTTCCATGGGTGTTTTGTTCAAAATGAGCCGGTTCCGGTGCCAGGCAATATATTCCTCTGCATCAACTTCTTTCAAAAACGCAGAACGGCTTGCTTTATCAAACACCCAACACTGATCAGGCTTTAACAGAAACTGTTCTTTTGCTGAACCTTCCCTGTCATTTTCAAGCTGAATACTTCCTTCCTTTAACACCACTTCCACCTGCTGGTCATCGGGAAAAGCTTTTACGTTGAATTGTGTTCCCAGCACTCTTAGGGTAAGCTGGTTAAATTTCACTTCCAGCGGTGAGCCGGGATTTTTAGCGACATCCAGAAAAGCCTCTCCTACCAATTCCACTTCGCGTGTTTTCCGCACAAAGGGAATGCTGTATCTGACGGTGCTTTCGGCATTCAGCCACACCCTCGAGCCATCGGGTAAAATCACTTTACTCCGGATGCCCGGCGGACTGGATATTTCCTGATAGCTGAGTTGATCGGCTGGCTGGCCGTTGTCTAGCCGGCTCCAGACCGTGTAAATCAAAAGGGGAAGGATCAGGATGGCGGCTATCCTGCTAAAACCCGACCAAAGCAAATTGAGCTTTGATTTGTTGCTGATCCGGCTTTGCAAAGCAGCATAAGCTTTATCCGTATCCACCATTTTAAGCTCAGAAATCAAAGCTCCGGCTTCAAAATACTGATCTTCCTTTGGCTGATCTTTTTTCCGTTCGAGGTACCGGTCAAAATGATTCAGGCCGGATATGCGATATGTTTTTTCTTCTTTCAAGCTTTTTGGGGGTTTTTCAATCCTCATCTGTTACTAATACAAAAAAACAACAGGGGACACATATATTATAAAGGAAGTTTTTTTAGAAAAAAATTCCCAGAAGGAACAACAGGCCGGTATAATCCTTCAGTTCCTGCCTCAGAATTTTCAGGGCATTGCTGATCTGCAGTTCTACGGTTCTTTTCGAGAGGTTCAGTTTTTCAGCAATTTCTTCATTCTTCAAGTCGTTAAACCGGCTGAGTATGAAAATCTCTTTGGTGCGTGGCGGCAGCTTTTCAAATGCCTGGTTGATCTTTTCCTGAAGTTCGCTGGTGACGAAAATATCCTGTTCATAAGTGAAGTTACTGCTCATGACCTGCTTAAATTCCTCAATTTTCCGGGCTTCGTAATTCTTGCTGACAAGGAAATTGATTCCCTGATTTTTGACCGAGGTAAACAAGTATGATTTCAGGGAGGAGCTTTCTTTGATCTGCTCCCGGCGCTTCCACATCCTGAAAAAGAAATCCTGAACGATTTCTTCAGCCTCAGCTTTGTCCAGCGTCATTTGTGAAACAAAGATGACAAGCCCCGGATAATAATGTTTGAACAACAATTCAAAAGCTGTTTCATCCCCACGAATGAAACGGTCAATCAGGTTTTTCTCAGAAATGCCATTAATCATTTGCATGGCCAAAAATAATCAAAACCTCAATTTATTCTGAAAAAAAACAAAAAAGCCCCCAAACACTACCTGCGGGCTTTTGATGTTGTTTTTGATATTGAATTTCCGTTCAGGCTGTCAATCAGTTTGACATTAACTATCCTGGTTCGCCGCTTCTTTGCTTATTCTGCCAACTTAAGTATACCCCATCTTTTTCATGATCTTCCGGAACTGGTGGTCGAGCGCAAGCAGAAGCAGTACCAGAATGGCTACAAAAAAACAGCCGGTATACAATGGGTTATATTCGAACCGGATCCGGCGGGTACCGGAAAACAGATGAAGGATGTTAAACGAGAAGAAATAATCCAAAACAAAAAAAGCGCCTCCGATCAGGATGAGTGACACACCGCCGGCCAACAGCAGGCTCAGGTAATATTCACGCCTGCTTTTCTTTTCCCTTTCAACGAGAATGCGGGTCATCACCCGTTCTTCAAATCCGTCAGACAGTTCGTCGGTTCGTTGAATCAGTATTTTTATAAGCGCTTTATCTTTCATGATTCTTGTTGTTAATCAAAAATACAATTTTTTTGCGAACCCGGAATAACTTTATTTTGACGTTATCGGGAGTCAGAGCGGTGATATCCGACAGCTCTTTCACCGATTTATCCTGCGTGTAATAGAGCGAAATCAATGCTTTATCTTCCGGATTCAGTTGTTCCATGGCCGCCTCAATCTGTTGCATCATCGTCTCATCATTTTCCCGGTCCAGCAGTTCATCCACGGTTTCGTCCGGAATGTTGTTCAGTGCCTTTTCGTCGATATCGGAGTACCACAGCTTTTTTTTGCGGGTATAAGAAATCGTCGTATTATAGGCGATGCGGTACAACCAGGTCGACAAACTTGACCCTCCCCTAAAAGAATCCAGCCGGGCAAAGGCTTTGACGAAAACATCCTGGGCCAGTTCCTCCGCATCTTCCCGGCATGAAATCATCTGCCGGATCAAAGCATGAACCGGACGCTGATAACGTTTCAGCAGAACAGAAAAAGCCCTCGGCTCTCCGTCCAGCACACGTTTGATCAGGTCAGTTTCATTCAGGTGCTCCATCTTATTTGCTTTGACGCAAGCGTGCGGGCTTGGTTACAACTTGCCGGCAATCCTTTTCACACGAAATAATTCCGGCATTTGGAGGTTGTAACCAAATTCCGGGGCCGGCGTCCAACCTCACAAAGAACAAAATTATTGATTTAAAAATTACCGCTATGATGGACTTTATTACAATTCCGCTGGTTGTTGGAATGATCACACTGGGCATTTACAAGTTATTTGAGCTGTTTGTACACCGTAAAGAACGGCTCACCATGGTTGAAAAGATTGGATCGACTTTCGATGCCTCAATGGTACAAAACAAATTTACCTTCCCTGAAAAGAACCGACCGGTGTTTGGCACGCTCAAAATTGCCTGTTTGCTGCTGGGGGTTGGGCTGGGGCTGTTGCTTGGGTTTGTGCTTTCACACTCTTTGGGGCTAAACGATTTGTTGGATGGTAACCACTATATGCAGGAAACGGTTGGTGTTATTTACGGCGCTTCGGTTCTGCTTTTCGGGGGCATCGGGTTATTAGTCGCTTTCATCCTGGAAATGAAATATTCGAAAAAAACCGGAGAATAACGCTCCTGCCCATTCA
>OBJA01001127.1_pt1 | contig 19501 bp, 15 predicted proteins | sample 1519751 | NCBI WGS metagenome assembly OBJA01 (sample SAMEA3881238, study PRJEB22517) | soil metagenome | biome: lake sediment; feature: soda lake sediment; material: sediment, water from around vicinity | place: India | collected 2013-12-23 | depth 3 m
CTTTTTAACTTCGGCGGCGTTCATGCGAATCCCCCTAAGCGCTTTGCCGCCGAGTTCCATTTCCCCAACCGCCTCGTCAACGCGAGCGTCATAGCGCCAGGCCTCGGTCAGAGCCTCCTCCGCCTGGCTGTGCATCATGAGCGCTCCGATGGCCAAAGCCGGACCCAAAGCAATCCCTCCCAAGGCCATCATGCCGCCAAACACACCGCCCCCGCCTGCGGTCAACGCACCACCGCCCAGCCAGGCCAGGGTGGCGTTTTTGGCGGCGATTCCGCTCAGGGTGGAAATGGCGGCGCCGGTGGACGCCGTGGCAAAAGTGCCGGTGAGGCCATAGGCACCCAAGGCGGCCAGCGCCCCGCTGGCGCCACCGGCCAACAGCCCTTTCTCTATTTCCAGCGAGTTGAGAACCAGCCTCTCATATTCCCGCATCTGCGCGCTGGAAAGGCTGATCTCGTAATCGCTGAGCTGGCTGCGTCCCTTTTTCAGCGCATCCACCAGGTGCTTGATCTGATGCGTGAAGACGCGGGTTTTCACTCTGCCCAAGTCCGTCAGCATGCATTGGGTGCGATCTCGCTGTTGGTCGAATTCGGCCAGGGCTTTATCGTAACGCCGTTCCGCCCTCTCACCGATGTCCTCCGCCTGCGACATTTTATCAATGATATGATAGCCATCATAAGCAGCGCGACTAGCCAGGGCGCCACCAGCAATCCACAGAGCTATAACAATTGGTGCAGGCATTTTCTTCTCCTTGGGCTGTATTGATCTTTCTGATTTAACAATTTCCCCTAATCTTCATCCAGCATCTGCTCAACAATTTTGGCAGCAACCAAGGCTGCAATAGCAGGCCAGGAGTTCTGGGGAACCGGAACACGCGCGGCGATGCTACAGAGAGCTGAAAACATATTGTCCTCCTCGGTTTATATGGTTGTTTATTATTTTCGTTTTATTCCCAGATCAATCTTCTTTCAGAATTCTCTTGGCCGCCTCAATTCCAATCAGTGTCGTAATAACGACAATGGGAGACGGGATCGGGAGTGGGAGTGGTGCTCTAGTTATAATCTTGAACAATGATGTAATCATGGCGGCTCTCCTTTTATTTGTGTTTTTTGTTTGGGTGAATCAGTTGCTGTTGCTTATGTTCTCTTAGTCGTTGCCCCCGAGGAAAAGGTGACAGCAATTACGATTTTTTTTGAAAATATGTTTCCCCCGGCAATCAACTTGATGATTTTGCAACGAATTTCACCAGCGCGCCAGAAAGGGCCGATACCCGTAGCCGTCCAGCAGGCACCTCTTTATGGCTTGGGCCTGGAGGTAAATCCCCTCTCGCAGGGAGCATTGCCGACCCTGGATGTTCACCAGGCGCCCCAGGCGATCAAGCACCGCCTCCGCCAGCTTTTTTCGGCTTTTCGCCGGCAGTAGCCGATCTTCACCCATGGTCACGCTTTCCCGGCGGTTGAGCATGCTGAAAACGGCCCGGTCCACCACCATGGCCCGGAACTCCTCTACCAGGTCGAAAACCAAGGTCGGCCTGCCGGGCTGGCAGGCGTGGAGAAAACTCACCGCTGCGTTGAGGCCGGTCTTGGTTATTGCCTGCAAGGTCTGGTTGTAAAGAATGCCGTAGCCGTAGTTGAGCAGGGCGTTCACCAGATCATCAGCGCCACGCTGATGGCGGCCGGAAAATTGGTGCTGCTCGGGAATGATGCAGGAGATCAGGTGCCAGTAATGGCTGGCAAAACGTCCTTCAAGGCCCATGAGCCGTTGGCGGAACTGGTCGGGGTCGTGGCCGCGCCCCAGGTTCTTGGCATCATGGATCAGGCGTTTCATTTCCTCGTGGCGGCCGGGGAAATCCAGGCCGAAGCGGCTGGTCCGCCGGGCCTGGTATTTGCGGTAACTTTTGAGCAAGGACAACTGATTCTTCATTTTGGCCCAGACAAACATCCGGGCCAACTCCAGACCGATACGACCGTCGCGGTTTTCAATCTGGCGTAGCACCAGGTCGGCATCGGCTCCTTCCGGGGCCATGATCGTCGCATACGGTTTGCCGAGGGCATCGAGAAAGGTCAGGTTGATCCCCCCTTCCGCACATAGCCTGATCACCTCGGCGGACAAACTGACCCCGCCGCCGGCCACCGCAATGTTGCGCAACCGGGTCACCGGCATTTCAGCCAGGATGATTTGCCGGTTACGCACGATCACTCGCTGCCCCCGCTTACCGATGAAGGCGCCGGGGGTGGTAACAAACAGTTCACTGCCGGAAACCTCCCGACGCAGATACTGCTTGCGGCGCTTGCCGACCTTGCGGTTGACGCCGTCGGCATCAGCCTGGTTTTCCCGGCGCTCAGGTTTACGCCACAAGGAGGTAAGGGCAACCGGGCGCATCTTTTTGGTGTTGGTCGGGGCCGTTGGCAAGTGCAGAATCGCCAACCCCAGGATTTCGGCGGCTGTTAATTTCCCCTGCTGCCGCCGGGTAGCCAGCAATTCGCCCAGCCCGGTGTCAATGTGGCTGTTGAGCCGGGCAAATTCCTCCCAAGGAGCAAGAAACTCGTAGTAGCGCCGCCAACCCTCAACGCTCTGTGAGAGTTTATCCAGAACGGCGGGTAATGGCAGACGACTACGGGGAGAAAGCAGCCAGTCGATGGTCTTGCTCATCTTGGCGGTTTTTTCGGGGGCAATGCTGCGACTTTCTCCTTGGAACTGCACCCCCAGAAAGACAAAGCCCTGCTCCAGGGAAGTGACCGGTTGCGGATTGGCGTTCAGGGAAAGATGCAAGGTGTGGAGAAATTCCTCCACCGCCCGATTGGCGGCTTCGGCCTCTTCCCGGTTTCGGCAGAGCAACAGATAATCGTCGGCGTACCGTACCCACCCCCACTGGTGGTCCCGGACAAATTGATCAAGCTCATGGAGATAGAGATTGGCCAGCAGGGGGGATAGCACCTGGCCCTGCCGGACTCCGGTCGTGACGTTGCGCCAGCGGCCATCCTGCTGGACGATTCCCATCCGGCACCAGAGGGCGACCAGATCCACCAGGGGCTGCTCGCCGTTGACCAGGTCCGCAAAGCGGGCCAGCAGGCGCTGATGGTCCAGGGTGTCGAAGAAATTGTCGATATCCTGGCCGGCCAGCCATTGCAGCCGCTGGTTGCGGAGGTAGTGCTCCACCCGGCGCAGGGCTTTCTGCGGCCCCTTGCCGGGGCGGTAACCGTAACTGGTATCCAGGAAAATTCTCTCCGCCAGGGGCTCCACCACCTGCAACAGGGCGGTTTGCACAATCTTGTCGGCAACGGTGGGCAAGCCCAGTTCCCGATAACCGCCCTTGCGGCCGAATTTGGGAACATGCACGGCGGTCACCGGTTCCGGGCAATATTCACCGGCGGCCACCAGGGCGATGAGCTTATCGAGTTTGCCCTCTTGCTCAATGAACTGCACCGGATCAACCCGGTCAATGCCGCCCCGGGATCCTTTGACCGCCACCCTTTTGCCAGCGACCAGGAAGTTTTCCCGGGACAGAAACTGCTGAAAGATGCGGTTGATGTGTTTTTGCATGGCCGACCCTCCTGCTTGTTTAGTCGGTCCGGCCAATGATTTGGTGACTACAGGGAGGGGGAATTAATGGGGCTATCAGCTGGAGCAATTGGTAACATCTGCGCTGGTTATACTAACTCAGAAGGGTTCCGTGACATTAAGGGTTTATCGGCTGGGGCAATGAGGAGGAAGCGTTGTGAGATCGAGATCGACCAAATGGTTCCGTGACATTAAGGGTTTATCGGCTGGGGCAATGAAACCGATCCGCGAAAAAGCTCGAACCGAGGAGCGGTTCCGTGACATTAAGGGTTTATCGGCTGGGGCAATCAGATACTAAGGTGATCCGTGCAGTTACTACCGACTCCGTTCCGTGACATTAAGGGTTTATCGGCTGGGGCAATACCAAGTATCCCTGTCGGCTTATCAGGAGTTCCTGAGTTCCGTGACATTAAGGGTTTATCGGCTGGGGCAATCGGTGTGGTCGGAGTGAAGATCAAGATGAGGAGTCAGCTGTTCCGTGACATTAAGGGTTTATCGGCTGGGGCAATCCTCTGATATCGTTCGTGTTTTTTTGTGTGAACGTGACCGCCTCAGCATCAGCAACGCTATTCCAGATAGTTAAACTGACGACCAAAAAGTCGCAAACGTGCTGTTTATTTGGCAAAAATGCGGAGATTAACTCAAGGGCGCTCTCCTAATAGACTGATATTATTAAATATACATACAAAAAAATTGACCGCCAACCATTCTCAAGCATGGTATCAAGGCAATGTTTTCGAAAATGCCTCTGGGCCTGTTCTGGATCTCTTTGAAATACCCGCAGAAAAAATTTGTCCGTTCTGTTAACCAAGACAACAAATTCGCAAACCCTGCATGCAACCATGCCAGCCAGTTGGTTTGCGATTTTTTCTGCAGCTCACCGCCCCGCAGCAGGTACTTAATTTTCAAAGAACCACAACAAGATAGGCCAAGAGATTGGTCCGCCTATTTTTTCGCCAATAAAAACCACGGTAACGGGCCATTTTCGCTTACCCGCAACTCCCGATTGGGGTTGTAGATCGGCACACCGTTTTCATCTTTTTGGGACTTCAATTCAATATAACCCGGTTCCTTGTCCTCTCCCTGACTTAACTTCGGATACCGAGCTTTTATTTCCGGATAACGGGTCAGCAGGCGGCGGAGGCCGGAAATGTGCGGCCGTTGATGCCAATCCCCCCCTTCAGTCAGCCCACGCAAGGCATCCTGAACTTTGTCGGTCATGAAGAGGCCCGCTCCCTTGGGGGGTATCATTTCCCGCCTGGAACCATCAGACAACCTTTTTTCAATTTTTTCCACCTTTATCCGGACATTGCCAAATCCCAGGGGCTTGCCGCGCCCCAGAGTATGGCTCATTCCCTCTTCCAATTCCAAGGAGTAAAGCAGCAGACCCAGTTCTTGTTGGTCGAGGTTTTCGCAAACAATGTCAAAGGTGAAAGTGGCTCCCGGCATTATTGCCTCTACCGTGGCGTTATTGGCGGTTTTCTCGATGCTCTCGCCGGTGATCGGATTGGTGCCGGCCATGACGATGCGCCAACCATCGTGACGGAGATAGAACTTGCGGCCAGGTATGGTGGCGTCTTCCGTGTTACTGCCTTTGACCGATTTGGGCAGAACCCAGGTGGGGCGCGGCCGCTCCAACAGCGGCAAAGTCAGGGTCTTGGTTTCCGGTTGTTTATCGTCGGGAAGTCGGGCAAAGCCAAAATTTACCCGCCCCTTGTACATTTGGGCGCCGAAGAGGCGACAAGCCGGGCAGAGGCCGTTAACCGGCCACCCTTCCCGGTAAAGCGGGACGGGGCAGTTTTTAGCCGAACAGGTATTGCAATCCTCAAGACAAACGTGGGAACACGGCTGAAAACCGGCGGGCAGACGTTTGCCCAAAGGGCGATCATCCGCTTCCCGCGAGATGCAGACCGGGCTGATGGCTACAACTCTTTCTTTGCCATCAGCCTGTTTCGCGGTTTTGAAATAAACCAGATCATTTTCGCGTAGTTCCTCAGTATCATACATTCTGGTCCGAAAGCCTTCGGCAATGCCGGCGGCATTGGCCCGGTAGGATGCCAAAATCTCGCGATACTGCTCGCGAACACGTTCCGTCACCGCTCTCACCACTTGATTCTCGCCACCACTGATGTCCTCGAAAATTCTTTCGCAACGCTTGGTTAAGGAATACTCCTTGCCGTCGATCACGCAGGTGAAGCCGGGACGAGGATACTCCCGATTTCCCTTAGTGTTCGGCAGACAGCGAGGCGGTCCCAAGAGTCGAAAGGAGTAGTCGAACTGGTCTTTCCAGGATGGGATATAGCCGCCGTCATCCGGATTATTGGTGTTGGCTATATTGGCATTATTGGGGCCGGTAATTTTCAGATAACCGGCCCTTTTAGGCTTCCCTCTCTCTTCGCCAAGTTTGGCAATCAGAAAAGGGGGGGCTTCATTGTTGGCCAAGCTCTCCGTCCAGAAAGATACCTTTTTCAACCCCTGCAAAGCTTCTTCCCGCTCATCAGGCGAAAGTTGGGCCAAATACTCCTGATTATGTTTGGCGGCCAGGGCAATCTTTTGGTTGGTTGCTAGAGCCTTTTGCAGCTTCTCATCACTTTTAGGGCAACAGTCTGAAATCAGTTGATCATCTTTTATGCTACCAGTGGCCGTCGAGTCGTCATACAAGGGCATGCGTATTGCTTTATCGCCCATTTTTTTGATTTGTTTACCGCCGTCAAGCACACGGCCCGGATAAAAGTCCTTGTAATCTTCCGCTTCCATACGCCAGGAGAGGAAACGTTTCTGCTTCATCACCCGGAAACAGGAGTTGGTCAACGCCTCGTAGACCTGGCTTACCGCCGCCCACAGGGGCGCGCCCGGTAGCATGATTTCGTCGTTGATCTTGAAAAAGGGGAAATTTTTATGCTGATCCTTGGGCTGTTCTCCTTCCGTGTCCGGCACAATCAAAGGGGTGACCACTTCCAGTTTGCAGGTAATTCGGCCGGTGAAGCTGTCCGGGTCAGTGGCAAAAGTGTGGTGGCCGATGATCTTGTCGGAACGTTTTGGTTTGTGTTCCGGATTGGGCGGCAAGAAATAGTGCGGGTAATAGATGGCACCCGCAGGCGGGGTCAAAGCCGGTCGCGGAGGAATATCACCGGTAACAGTAGTAAGGCTGATCGAATCTCCGTCAGGGCGACAGGTGATTTTTTCGCCATCGACAACCAATGAGTTAATCCAGCCGTACCCGATACCACCCTTGCCGCCCACCGGGTAGTGTCCGGCGGCAATGTCCCGCCAGGCTTGCGCGAGCAATTCCGTCAACTGGTGGGTCATGCCGGAAGTCTGTACCCAAAAACAGCCTTTGAAAACCAAGGGCTGCTTGGGTGAGCCGACCAAGGGGCGGTCGTCGTATTTTTCCACCACCGATTGATCGAAGCGGTCGATGGCGACGTGATCAAGCCGCTTGTCGGCAACGGTGGTCGGCGACACCGGAGGCAGGTCTTCGAAACGAAGGATACCGGCCCGGTGCTCACTGCCGAATAGTTGGCAGATTTCACATTTGCAATCCTGGTGGCTGCGGGTCAGCAGATCATCGCCCGCCACCCGTCCGACAGCAGTGCGCAACAGGCCGCGCAATCCTTCACCACGCAGTACCGGTTCCCGGAGAACTTCGCCGTTATCAACCACGGTTCGCCGGAAGGAGATGATATCGGCGGTATCGGAGTTGAGGGCGGCCAGGGGATCGCCCTGGAGCAACGGCCCGGTGAAGGAGAACTGCCAGGAACGTTCCTGCCAGCAGGTAAAAGGTTCGGTGCCTTTCAGGATTTTCTGACCGTCCTCTTTGGCAAGCCCTTCAGCCAGCTCATGGATAACTGCCAAATCAAATTCCTCTTCCGGAGAGCGCAAACCATTGTTTTCGGAATATGCTTGCCGGAAAGCGAACGTCCCGAGATCCCACCGATACACCTCAAGGTTGTCCAGCGCGAACCGGCCGCACCCAACCCCGCCGTCGCTGCCGGCGAAGCATTTGCCGGCGGACCACCATTGCAACACAGTCCGCAACGCCTTGGGCATTGGGGCATGGCCGCGATAGCGCAGAGAGAAGGGAAAGCCCGCTCCTTTGGGGCCGCGTTCGGTGTCGAAGAGGCCACCGTCGGCGGCGGTGCCGGTGATGGGGTTGCGGCGGATGCGTTGGCGGATGTCGGCCGGTACGGTTGTTTCGCTTACCGTGTCCGCGATTACGACTTGCCGCAGGATCAGGCAAACCGGACAGGTGCAGGGCCGTTCCGGACCAAGCCGCACCTGGCAACCCTGGTCGCCGCTGGCCAACGACAAATCCCGGCGCAGAATGCCCCGCAGGGTGGAGCGGGGCAGGCGGTAACGGCCATCACGGTCCACCAGGGTACGGGATGAAGTCTGGTCATCATCAATGGGGGCATCCATGCCGATGGCAAAGGGGGTTTCGGCCCTTAGTGTTCCGGTGATGATCCATTCGGCCAGGGGCAGGTCGGAGTTGATGGATTCCTCACTGTAGGAAACAGGCGGCTGCGGGGGGCGAACCTGTTCCGCCGCCCCCAGATGGCGACCGGGGGCGGCAGGAGAGTCCTTTAGTTTTTTGCTTTTTTCGTAAAGCGCCTGACCTTCTGATTCACAAATATTGCGCCATTTTGCTTGGTCACCTTCACATGAGGCGGCAAGGAATTCAAGTCGCTTACGCAGCGTATCGCCTTTTCCAAGCGGAATATCCCAAACGTAATGGGGAACCCGCCGACCATCCTTGTTCACTCGCCCCGGCGGTAGGAATTTACCATCCGGTTTATTGAGTTCAGCCAGATCAAGCTGGCGCAGATTGCGCACGGCATCAGCCAGAGGCCTCAGCCGGGTATAAGGCAGGCCCTTAACTTGGTCGTAGTCGGCAATGGTTGCCTTCTCATCACCGGCAGCCACCGTCCTCTCTTCCCGCTCAGCCGGTTTCTGGTCAGCGATGCTGATTACACAACGCGCCCCGCAGAGCCGGTCCACAAAACCCAGAGCATGGTGCAACAGAGATTCAACCTGGTCCCGGCTCGGCAGATCGGCGGCCAGTACGATTTCGCCCTGAAATTCCCGCACCGCGTCGACTTCCCAGATGGAGAAAAAATCATGGGCCTTGCCGGTCTCATCATCCACCCGGTTGATGGTCCGGCGGGAACCAATCTCTTGTGGACCGTCAAAGTCACGAGGTGAAAAATCCTTTGGCAAGTCGAGATTGGAAAAACGGACATCGAACCGCAGGCCCTCACCTTTCTTGTCTCCATCCTTGCCGACCTGATCAAAACGCCCCAACAGCAAGCAAAACGGGCAGGCGGATTGCCGGTCAGCACACTTGTCCTTCGCTGTTTGCCGTGCGCGTACCGTGGCCCGGTGCCGCAGGTGTTGCGGCTTCGTTTGCCCGTCAGGAGTAATGAAAAGCCCCCCGCAACTCTGCCAGGCGGTGTCCGGACGGGCCAGCTCCTCCTCAACCGCCCGGATCACCACACTCCGCAGCAAGGTTCCGGTAATGTAGGGGCGACCCTGGTCGTTATCCTTGCGCCGGTGCCAACGGGCAAAACTCTGCCCCCGCTGCCAGCGGGAATTTCCCTTGTTGCGCCGGTCTTGTTCGTGCCATTCGATAAGCCGAAAGGGTTCGAGAAAATGGATATTGATCTTAAGGCGCATGTCGGTCCCGTAAAATCTGGTCATTGATGGTAATAGCAATCCAGAGGATATGATCAAGCTTGGATTGATCCCTGATCCCTTCAGGGCTAGTCAACTCATCGATGGCGGCCTCAAGGCCTTCTTTGTCCGCCCCTATGCCCACAACAAACGGCTTGCCGTGGATATCGTCTTTGATTCGGGAACTGCGGGTAAGCCTGGCCGGAGGGGTAGCGCTGATTTGTCCAGTGGCGGAATCCACCGCCAGAGTGATAAAGTACAGGATTTTGTCGCCAAGCAGTTCCCGGATTTCCCGAGCTGATTCCGTGGTCAGGAATTGCCCATCTTCTGGCATTAACTCCTGCCGCAGACGCAGGCCAGGTATCTCGACGGGCTTGCGTTCCCTGGCTCCCCCTTCTTCGCTCATTGCGCGGCTCAGTTCCGGTTCCAGAACGAGAGATTCTCTGAACTGACCGATGATCTCTGTAAAATTATCCCAAAATTTCTTTGCAGGAGCAGCCAGGGACGCCCACAAACCCGGCTGCACATCCGAAGCGGGAACAACCGTTTTTTCCTCAAGCACGGAAGCGGTATGCAAATTACCAACCACCTGGGAAAATTGCCCGTCCTGGTAGGCAAAGGGGGTGACAATGTCCGGGGCTGTCCCGTTAAGCAGATCACGCCAACGGCGGTAAACGCTTGTTGACAATTCCTGGTCATCCAGGGTGTTTTTTGCCCACTGCCGCAGTTTATCCATGAGACCCCCTTCTTGCAGAGCGTGGGCACCGCCGATAAAGGCTACTGTCTTCCGGAAAATGGCGAGCCGTTCTTCGTCTTCCAGTTCCGGGCCGGCAAAAGCTGCCAGAAACAGCAGCTCGTGCCGTTTCTCCTCGGAGGTGGGGGCCTGTGCCATGGCGGCAACCGCCACGGTATGCAGGCCCTTTTCGAGGACGAGTTCCGGCAGGTACACCCCGGGTTCGCACCCATCAGCCAGAAAAAAGAGGCGCAGGGCGGTATTTTTACCGACAGCTTGTACGGTTTTTTGAAGGAGAAGGTGGCGTTTGTTCAGATGAGCTATGAAAGGCTTGTCTCTTTGAATTTCCGCGAACAGACGACGAAGCCGGGGGGCGTCTTGCGATGCAAAAGAGGAAAAGTCACCTTGCTGGAGGATGGGTAACAAATAAACGAATTCCTCCAGAAGCAATTCGTCTTCGTTAGCCCAGAAATCATACCAGGGGAAAAAACATGATACATCCTCCGGGAGATGATCCCGAAATTGCCGGCGCCAGGCGTTGACGGGGATGAAGCGGTGGAATGGAACCGCTTGTTTCGTGGTTGCCATCTCTCCGATGGCAAGTACCTGCATTACAGCTTTGTCGCCCATAAGCGACGCGCGGTCGATGAGGTATTTTTCCAGAATAACCGCATTATCCAGGAGGTTGAAGACGGGCGCCAGGCTTGGCCCCATACCAGGGGCAAGATCGAAGGTGGCCGGGCTGCGAAGAAAGCTCAAGGCCTGCCGCAGCACTTTCTGAAACCCGACCAGGTCGTTGGCCAGTATAGCCTGGTCAACGTCGGGCAGCCCACCTGTTTGGTGATTGGGATAATCCAGGATTTCCGCCCTGGCGTGCCCAATAAGCCGTTCCATCGTGGGCGAAAATTGAAGGTCGTAAAAAGGGGGCATGTCCATTAAGTCCTTGTCAATTGCAGGGTTCCGACCGGGAAGCAGTCTTTGTGGGGGTAAAGCGGTTCATCGGAAAAATACATGGTCAACGGAGTCAAATGAAAAGCGGAAGAGCGCTTATCACCGTTGCCGGAGTAGAACACTCCCCCAAACACGACTTTTCTCCTTGCGCCCTCGTTTGCCTGGTAATGGAGGGTCACCCGAAGGCGGCTCCCATCGTTGAGGCAAGGGGTCTCGCTGGCAACTTCAATGGGTTCGCCAGTTGGTGACTTAGTCGCCAGATCATGCAAAATGGTGACAAATTCTTGGCAGTAGGCGGCAAGCAAGGGGGCGATCCGACGATGAACGGCGGTAAATTGATCCTTTTTGCAGGTTGCTGGACAGTTGGGTGCCTCCGCCTTTTCCGGCCTTTCGGGGCAATGATCGAAGAGTGTGCAGTCATGGCCACCGAGAAGATCATCGCCCAGCAATCGTCTCCAAAGATCAGATTCTTGGGGCGGCTTAATGCCCGCTTTGGCAAATTTGCTTGCGAGGGTGTTCGCATGGGCAGCCTTGGCCTGTGAAGGCTGGCCAAGACATGCCAGGACATGCTTGCGGATCCCGAAGTGCAATTTTTGCGGGTCCAAAAAGCCGTGCAAGAAAACTTTCACCTGTTGGCTGCCGCCTGACGAGTCTTTCCATACTCCGGATAATTCTTGCGGAAAGGAGGAAGTGACACGGGAATAACACGGGGAAAGGAATTTAGCGGCACAACCATATGGCAATGGGATTGGGCAAAAAGCCTCATTAAAGTCGGCAGTTGCATCGTTGTATAAAGAGGCCGGAATGGGCATCTCCCAACTGTCGGCAACCACGAGACGCCAGGCCTTGAATCGTTTCAGATGGTTATCTTTGGGCTGGTATCTTTCAATGCGCGGCAACTGCCCGGTTACCGCCAGATTTTTCCATCGTTTTAGCGCGACTTCGTTACCGGACGCATCTAACTTCCCATTGCGGTACAGTTGCTCCATTACTTTGGGCCGATACTTGCGGATTCTGAAATGGTACGTGAATTTTTCGCCACGGTTCATCGCTCCAACACATACTGCTTTTTCCACCACCGGCCTATTGCCCGATCCATCCGGCAAGTAGTCTTCCAGAACGCATGGCAAGCCGGCATGATGAAAGACATACTGGCCACGCTTGGCCGAGGGGTGAATGCCGGTTATGTTCCTAAGAATATCACCTGGGGCAAAAACCATCTCATCCGCCATCTCTGCGTACTCTGAATTAAAAGTCGCCATATCCCATCTCCTGCAGACATTGACGCAGTGATAAACCGATTTGTTGCTGGCAGCGATAAAACCGCCGTTTAAGAGCATCAAAACTTGAATACTCATGGGCAATACTTTGCAACACGGTGGCAAAGTTCACCGACCCTGACGAGGCATGTTCAAAGGTTGTATCTCCCTCCACAAGGTTAAGTGCTGATCGGTAAACCTGCTCCATCAGGTCTCCGCAGTTTTTATTGACCAACGCGATCCGGTCGAAGCACTCAGCCAGGGCAGTCTGCAGATCGGATGCGGAAAATTGATCCTCCAGGGAAGTCGCTGGATCAGACTGATGTGTTGATGCCCAATCTTCCCAGCTCTGCTCATCATCATCGGTACTGGGGCAAGCCTGAAATATCTCTTTATCACGGTATTTTTTTCTTAGAACATCCTTTTTTTTGTTCTTAAAGATTTGATACGCCCAAGTAGACAAACGCGCGTCACCGCGAAATGAGCCAATTTGTTTTTCGACGGCAAGGAGAGTATCTACAAAAAGATCCTGCCGACTCGTGGTATCAAAACCAGAAGCACTTTGAGCTTCTGGTTTTCCGGTGACAGGATCAATGCCGCACCAACGAGCCAGCCGCGGAAGCAGAGATTGAACTTCTTCGCAACGGGATCGACCGAGGCACTTCTGACACGCTGAAAGTTTTCCCGGCGTGGCCAAACACTCTAAAGAGATCATCGGTGCTCTTCCTTTGTATCAACTGGATATGGACCGCCTAACGCGCGAAAAGCGGCAATATCGTAGAATAGTTCTGTTGTTAGAGAGCGGAGGTTGTCCCGGAGCCAGTCCCTGAGCACAAAAGACAAGTTGCCTGAAGCAGGTGCCCGCAAGACTGTCTCGATCAGGCTGAGGGCATCGGTCTCGTTTACTTCCCATAAAGTGCCGAGAATTTCGGCGGCCCCTTTTTGCAATAAACCGGTAGAAAAGGAAAAATATTCATCCAGGGTGGTAGAGGCAGGCAGAACCAGATCGCTCTCGCAGGCAGCAAGGATAAAGCGGCCGACCAGAGGCGGCCCTTTAACAACATCCTTCAAGTACAGACCGCCTCCGTCCAATTTGAGGCTGGAGGCGAAAGGGTTGGTATAACCAGCCTGGCCATGGCAATAGAGCACCTTAAGTCCCACTGCATTATGTTTCAGCTTCAGCCAATCGGATCGACTGGCATTGACGACCACAGTGCCGTTAGCCTGTTTAATAATATCATGGATGTCTTCTGAATTATCCCAATGAACCAAGGCCACTGGGGCCACGGGCGACGGTGTATTTTTAGATGCTGTTTCGTTGGGGTTTGCCGCTTGACTCGTTACCATCCACCATCCGGGCAGGTAGGTGATCGGATGAGATTGCGCTGGAATCCCGCTTTCTTCGCCATTGTCGATGAGGGCAGCATGCAGGGGCAGGCGATGCAGGAAATCGTGGGGAACAAACACTACCGGTCGTTCAAGTGGCAAGTCTTCCGGGGCGAAGAGGAATGGCATCTGCCGGCCCATAACCTGGCACAGCCTTTCCAGATCCGGGGCCGCCTCCTTTTTCAGCCGCTGATAATTTTCCTGCCAGGTCATAAAGGCAGCCCAGATGGGGAAATAGTCAAAGGTTCTTTCCGACCAGGTATCTTTCCCGTCCCCTTTACTGCTGTCCTGAATCAGGGCGTGGCCCTGCTGCTTTCCTTCGGGGTGGCCGAAGCCGTTGCTCAGATAAAAATGTACCGCAATCCATGGCCTTGGCAGTTCGGGCCAGCCAGCCGAACCGGGCGCGGCCGGCGCGGCCATGTCGGTGGTTTGTTCGAGCATTTTTCCCGGCATGTAGCGATCAAGAAGCCCCGCTTCCATCTGTTCCACGGCAAGACCAAGATCGGCGGCCTGGCCCAGGTGCAGGGCGGGCCGGGCCTTGAGCGAGTCGGCGATTTGCGCTTTCAGCCTGGCGTCATTCCCGGCGGCGTGAAAGGCCAGGTCGTACAAATCCCGCTGGCGGGACCAGTACCAGCGCACATGCATACCGTTTTTGGTCTGTCGTTCGATCTGATGGACTTTTCTCCAGGTGTCGAGAATGAGTTTGTCAATACCCGCTGTATTTTGGTGTTTCAGGTCACGCAACAGCCGAACCAGCAACCGCCAGTCCTCATGGCTGAAGGGCGTTGGGTTGTCGGTGGCAGCCATTCGGGTTATGGCTTTTTCCGTCTGCGTCACCGCCAGGTTGTTCTGTCCCAGCAAAAGGTAAGCGCGGGCCTGGTCCAATGGTCCGGCTGCTCCGTTGTTCACAAGTTCTTCAAGCCGGGCGCTCAGCCCATCGCTTCCTGTCCACCCGGCATTATCCTCGGCCCTTGCCAGGATAATCACGATTTCATCCCGACCGCACGTTTTCGTGTCACCGATGGAGGAAACGGCCTGTTCGAGTGCCTGCCGATAGTCCTGCAAGTTACCGCTGTCATCAGCGGGGTCGCGCAAAGCTGCCAGGTCAATGTGAACCATTGCCCTCAAGCGTCTAGCCTTGCCGGTGGTGTCACGAGCGACGAGATCAACAAGAATTTTTTCTGCCACCTCAAGGGTTTCGATCTTTTTGGCCGGTACGGAGAAACCCTTGGGTCGGATGATTTTGCCTCGCAGGTAATATGCCTCTGCCAGAAGGATCGAAACCTGGTCCTGAAAATGAATATGGCCGTTTGGGGAAGGGGTATCGCTTGAGGTACCCTTTTTAAGGACAAGCAAAAATTTTATTGCTTGGTCGAATGCCTGTCTTCTTTCGCGGTGCTCTTTAGCTTCCCTGCCCTTTACAAGCAACTCTTCGCAAAGCCTCAAAATGCATTGCTGGTGGTAGGCAACGATTTCGTTCTTATCCTTCGAAATTTTCGAACATAATTCTGGTGATACGGGCAAACCGGAAAAGAGCCCCGGCTCTTGGAGCTTTTGAAGGAAGAATATAGCTGAGCCAATTACTGTTGGCGGGGAGTCATTTTGAGCAAAACGGCAAAGCCCCTGGTGCCACTCAACCTTATTATTCTGATATTTAGGGTCTTCTTGAGGGGTGGCGAAAAAAACGCAGCCGGTATCGATAATGAATTTTTCGAAATCATTATCGGTGGCCGATGGGTTTTGCCCGGCAGGCTCGGTCATGGTTTTATGCTCCATTTATGATGGTGGCTGGAGGTGTCCGGGTATAAGACCGCAAATCAAGTTGTCGCGTCAAACAAAAAAACGCCGAAAAGCCGCCGGGCAGATAATGCCCTGGCAGCTTCCGGCTTGGTTATGGTATGGCTGGCCCTCAGCCATCCGCCACCTTGCTGGCCACCGTCGCTGTTCCTGTGGCCACTCCACCGCCAACCGCAGTCCCTACGGCGGTGACCACGGCAGTACCTCCAGCCATACCCGACCCCCCGGCCGCAAGGGCTCCGCCCCCCAAGGCTGCCAGTGAGGAGCTGGTAAGCGCCGCCCCCGAGAGAGTGCTGATAGCCGTCCCGGTGGTGGCGGTGGCGCCGAGAGCCCCGGTGGCCCCTGCAAAGGCGGCAACCGGTCCGGCATAGGCCAAGGCCAGGCCGCCGGTGCCGACGGTTACTACCGTCATGGCCAAGGTTTTAATCGGATTTTCCTGCACATAGTCAATGGCATCTTCCAGCAAATCAAAGAAACTCATGGTGATTCCTCCTGTTGGGTCTTTTGGCGCGGGGAAGTCCCGCTGGTTGATCAGCTCTTCTGTCTGCTTTAGTCGAGCAAAAAACAGAAAAGGTGACATGCCGGAGGATTTTTTTTTCATCACCGCACGATCAGCGCCCCTGTGTCCTCAACTTTGCGGCTGCCGCAGGCCGGGCATTTGACCCTGAAGTGGAACATGCTGGTTTTCATGAATACGTGGCCGCATTTCAGGCAGCGGTATTCTTTGATCCTTTCAGCGGGATTCTTTTGCATAACCATGGTTCACCTCGCCATGATGAGATTCATTTTCACCGGTACTGCGCCAGGGCAGCCAGCAGGCGGTCCTGCAACCGGGTCTTCAGGGTTTCCGGTTCGCATACCGTGACCAACTCGCCGAATCCCAGCAGCCATTCTTCCAAGCCCCAGCCGGTGGTGCATTCCAGGCGGACTTCCAGGCTGCCGTCCGGCTGTTCCGTGGTTTGCTGGGAGGGGTGGTACTGGAATTCGTGGAAGAGGTAGGCGGCGCGGGGGTCCACCCGCAGGCGGATTTTTTCCGGTGGGGCGACAAAGCCTTTGAAGCTGGCTTTGATCTGCTCCTGGACGGTGGCTTCGGGGATTTCCGGGGCGGAGTGGTCGGGGGCCGCTTGCAGGTTGGTCAGGCGTTCCAGCCGCCAGGTCCGGATTTTTTGGTCCTTGGCCCCGGCGGCCAGCAGGTAGGCCCGGCCCTCGGCAAACCAGACCGCCAGCGGGGCGAGGAGCACTTCCTTGGTCTCATCGTCGCGGTTGCGGTATGCGCCGCTTAGCACCTGGCGCTGGCTGATGGCGGCGGCCACCGTGGCCCATTCGTCGGCTTCCACCGCCTTGCCCACGAAGCGCCGGCCCAGGATTTGGATCTTGCCGGGCAGGTCGGCGATTTCCGGTTCGCCGGTGCGCAGTGCCTGGTTGAGCCGAAGTTGTAAAGCCTCCAGCAGTCTGCCGGCCATGCGGTACAGCGGGTAGCCGCGCGGCAGCATGTCGTCATGCAACAGGGCGCGGCACAGGGAAAGGGTGATCAGATCGGTTTGGGTCGGGTTGCGGTGGTTGGGGGCGGCCGCTTGGTCCGGGGCGGGGTTTTCCCGCATCCGCCAGCGAACGTTTTTCAGGCGGCCGTGGGTGGTTTCCAGGATTTCGGGGTCGATTTCGCAGTCCTGGTCATCGACCATCACCAGTGGGAAGCCGCCTTTTTGCAGGGTTTTCAGGTCTTCCCTGGTGGTCTGGACGCTGCACGGGTGGTCGCAAAACGGGTAGTCGCGGTGAACGCGGCGGTTGATCTCCTGCGCGGTCAGGGCGGCGGGGCTTTCCACCAGCAGCATCAGGGTTTCCCAAGCCCTGGCCAGCCGCATCCCCTTTTCTCCGAACCGCGCCGATTTCTGGCCGGGTTTTCTTGTCATGTTCTCCCCCCATCCCGATACTGACAAGCCGTTGCATGAAGCTGCCAGAGTACTTAACGCGGCCTACCAAGGCAACCTATTTATCCTTACATAGCCATGGTCGGCTGCGCAGTTTTTCAAAAACGTTGGCCTACCTTGATACTTCGCCACAACCACACGGCGAGCAGGCCGCAGATGAAGAGCATCGCCGCCGCGAACAGCACGGCGGCGGTGTGCAGCCAGATGGCGATGAGCTTTTCAAGCAGTGCCATTTCCGGCCTCGGCCAGCAGTTCCCGCGCCGCGTTGGCGGCCCCTTGCTGGCCCGAATGAAGCCCGCCCTCTTCGCTGACCAGCGGCACTTCCAGCAGAACCGCCAAAGTCCGGGCGTGGCGCAACAGCGACAGCAGTTGGGGTTTATGTTCGGCGCAGTATTGCGGGTAAGCGGTTTTGTCCGGCGGCAGCTTTTCTTCCAGGCCGTCCAGGATGCGGTCCAGGCGGATGGGCAGTTGTTCCAGCAGTTCCTGGTGGGCCTCGGCGGCTTCGGCGATGGCCCGCAGGTCCGTCCGGATGTTCGATGCCATGAATTGATCGTCGAACTCCTCGGCCCAGCGCTCGTTTTCGTGGGAGAGTTCCCGCAGGCGTTCGGCTTCCGAGACCAGGAGCAGGCGGCTGGCAAAATCGACCACGGAAGCGCAGGACAGATCATGCGGCAACTTGGGTTGGCTGTATGGCGGCAGGCTGAGGCCGGGGCCGATGGCAAGGAATTGCTGCTCCTCCTTCTGTTCCCAGGCGTCAAAGTCGGGCTCCAACTCCTCTTCCTCGGCGGCGAGTTCGGTCAGCCGCTCCTTGGCCTTGCGGCAAGCCTCGTTTATTTGTGCCTGCCGCTCCTTGTCGATCAGCAGCACTCCGGCCAAGCCGGCCAGGGGGCTGTTTTCCGGGGTTTCGCCGGCAAGCCACCGGTAAAATTCGCTGAAACGGTGCATCGGGCCGGCGTAGATTGCAGTACGGGTTCTGTTCAGCTTGACCAGTGCCCGGCCAGCGTGGCGGCGAGCTTCCTTCACTTCGCACTCGACGCCATCCAGGGTGATCTTGGCAAAGGTGTTGTGGTTCGCCCCCTCGTCGATGATTCTGTTGGTTTCATAGATGCGCCGCCCCAGCAGGGCGGCGGCTCCCAGGGCGGCCAGCGGGATGATTGGAATCGGCATGTTCTTTCCTCCTCGTTTGGTGTTGGTCGGAGAAAGGGCTTTCTGCCCCCTTCGTTGCCAAGAACATAACCAAGCCAAACTCGTTGCTGGCATCTTTGGTGATTTTTTTTGCAACTTTTTGCAAACGACCCCAACACCCTTCCATGATATAAGGTGACGGTGGGGTGCGGAGAGATGACGAGGGAAGAGTGGGCGGCGGCGGGGGCGGGGAAAGAGCTGTTACCAGACAACCTTGACCGGATAGTTTTTGAAAACCGCGTCTTTGCTGACCAGAACCAAATCCTCTACAATTGATTGTGTCAGCAATAGACGATCAAACGGATCCTTGTGGTGAGGCGGCAGTGCATCCAGAGCCAGTGTGTGACCGAGTGTTATCGGCAAGACTTCAAGCTCATTCGTCTCCCGCTGGCCCTGTACAAGATGCGACAACGGGAGGTGCAGCTTGAGCTTACCCAACTGCATTTTTACCTGCATTTCCCAGGCACTGACCACACTGAAAAGCAAGGTGTTTTCTTTATCCTGACACAAAGCCAAAACGCGCGGGGAAAGCTTGGCCGGCTCGCTGTCCCACCAGATAAACACATGTGTATCGAGCAGTAACCTCATGTGCTTCCCATCCAGAAATCTTCGGATAATGGTTCGTCAAAATCATCAGAAGTCCGGATAGCACCGGGATGGAGTCCGGCCAAACGTTTCCCGATTGGCAACAGCCGCACAATTGGCGTATCGCCCTCCGTCAGCACGACTTCCGTTCCTTCCGCGACGATTGACAGTAGCCCTTTCAAATCAGTCGGCGACTTTGTTACATCAATGGTCTGTGTTGCCATTGGGGTCTCCTTTTCCATTGGGGCGCGCAGTGGCGACAAGAGCAACGCCATTATGTCGCACAACATGTCGCGTTTCAACAGGTAATACCAATTTTTCCTCGAAAATCCCGATAGACCTGGCTATACAATGGCTACACATAGGAGGTGCGCCATGCTTGCAAGAATTCAAAAGCTGGGCCAGACGATTCAATCGGTCGAATCAACCAGCAGTTGATTACTGACGCC
>OBJA01001128.1_pt1 | contig 19481 bp, 11 predicted proteins | sample 1519751 | NCBI WGS metagenome assembly OBJA01 (sample SAMEA3881238, study PRJEB22517) | soil metagenome | biome: lake sediment; feature: soda lake sediment; material: sediment, water from around vicinity | place: India | collected 2013-12-23 | depth 3 m
AGGTCCCGGGCCAGCGAGCGGGTCAGCATCGCGAGGCCGGCCTTGGCCGGGCCGGCCTTTTCGTTTTGGGGAAGGGCTGGGCATGCCCGCGCCTCAGCGGATGAAGTTCATGTAGATCTTGTCTTCCCGTTCCGGCGCGGGGATGGTCTTTCGGCCGTGCTCCACCAGCTTCATCAGCCAGGCCATGTTGCGGCCGAGTGTCCGCATGATCTGGCGGCCCTCCTCGTCCCGGACCGCCTCGCCGGGCCTGGTGCCGTGGATCACGTTCCAGTAGTTGGCGGTCGGGATGAACATCTCCGCATACAACAGGAAGTTGTTGAGCTGGTTGAAGGTCGGCAGGCCGCCCGAGCGGCGGACCGCCGCGACCGCCGCCCCGACCTTGTGGCGCAGCATGCGGTCGTTGACCCCGGTCACGTAGAAGGCCCGGTCGAGAAAGGATTTCATGGTGCCGCCGATGGCCGAGAAGTGGACGGGGGAGCCGATGAGGAGGCCGTCCGCCCCCTTCATTTTTTGGATCCACTCGTTCACTTCGTCGTCGGTCTGCACGCACTGCTCGTTTCTCTTCTTGGCGCACTGGCCGCAGGCGATGCAGCCGCGGATGGCCTTGTTGCCCACGTGGACGATCTCCGTCTCGATGCCTTCCCCGATCAACTCGTCGGCGACCATCTGAAGTGCGTGGAAGGTGTTGCCGTTCTTGTTCGGACTGCCGTTGAATGCCACCGTTTTCAAATCGATTCCTCCTGTTTTCGGATAGCTGGCTGATGGAGCCGATTGCCCCGCTCTCCCTAGAATTCACTAGGCGGGCTGACGCCCGCAACCCAAGGGTCGTTATCCCCTCCCACAGCAGAGGGGATAAGTACCTTCACGAAATTCGTTTCAAAAAGCAAGAAACGAATTCTAAGGCACTAAAAGAATCGGGGCGTCTAGAACGTACTTTGTCGCAAAGTACCGACACGAAGGGCCTTTTCGGGAACAACGATCCGAGCGTTGAGCGGTCAGCTATCAGCGGTCAGCAATAAAGGATGTCAACAGATTACTGCCAGGGCAGTCGTGGGGAGAACTCCAGGGTGCATTCAAAGTGTACCAGCTCAAATAACTATGGGGTTCGCCACCGTGGTTTTTTATGAGAGCTGGAGAGGTGACAGCCGATAACCGATCGCTGAACGCGGACAAAAAAAAACGGCGCTGACGAGTCAACAGTCGGATAGGCGTTAGCCGCGGAGAGGCTGAACCCAAAGAACAAATTCGGACTCAATCCCCTCCGCCATCCTGCAATTGTTCCTGAGATCTATGATTTGACTATTAATTCGTCTTCGCATACACTCCATTGCAATCACAAGTTGTCTGCCGTTGAGAACGCCCCGGCTGCTCCACCGGGACAGCCTGATGCACTGAAAAAATGCCGATGACGACAAAACCGTCCTATGCGGAACTGGAACGAAGGGTTCATGCCCTCGAACAAGAGGTAGCCCGCAATGGGAGGTATGCCAGGATCAACCGCAGCCTGTTCGAAATAGCCGCCTCCGTCGGCACGTCGGCGAATCTCCTCGAACTCTTCCCCGCTATCCACAGGTCGCTGTCGGCGATCATCGACACGACCAACTTCTTCATTGCCCTGTATGACGGTGAGCTTGATACCATTTCCTCCCCTTATCGGGTCGGTCTCGGATCGAGCGGACAGTCGAGCCGGACCGCCACTGCCGGCGGGGATCCTCTGGTTGCGATGGTCCTCCGGTCGCGGCGGCCGCTGCTCGCCACCAGGGCCGAGATCGGAGATTGGTACGGCGCGGCGGGTCTCGCCGTCACCCAGGTAGAAATTCCGGAGAGTTGGCTGGGGGTGCCGCTGGTCGCCGGCGATGTGCTCGTCGGGGCCATGGTGGTGTTGAGCTACGAGGGACCTTCCTTCTACGATGCGACCGACGTGGAGACCCTGGGCGTCGTCGCCTCCCAGATCGCCATCGCCATCGAGCGCAAGAGGATTGAGGAAAGGCTGCGGGCAAGCGTCGGCAAGTTCCGCAGGATCATCGAAAACGTCAATGAAATCAGTATTCAAGGCTATGACGAGGAGCGAAGGGTAACGTTCTGGAATCCGGCCAGCGAGAAAATCTACGGCTATTCGGAGGAGGAGGCCCTGGGAAGAAGGCTCGAAGACCTCATCATACCCGCCGGCATGCGGGACTGGGTCGTCCGCATGGTCGATCGCTGGGTCAAGGAAGGGGAGCCTATTCCGCCCGGCGAACTGCTCCTGGTGGACAAATACGGCCGGGATGTGCCGGTCTTTTCTTCACACGTGCTGGTCGAATCGGCTGCCGGCAGGGAGATGTTCTGCATCGACCTCGATCTGCGGCCGATCAGGCAGGTCGAACTCGCCCTCCGCGAGAGCGAGCTGAAGCATCGCACCTTTTTCGGAGCCATCAACGATGCCGTCTTCGTCTATCCCTGTCAGGTGCAGGGCCCTGCCCCCTTCATCGAGGTGAACGAGGTTGCCTGCCGGCGCTACGGCTATAGCCGCGAGGAATTTCTCCGGCTGACGGTGGCCGACGTGAACGGCGGGGGATACGCTGATTCGCCGGAAATGGAGGAACATCGCCGGTTGCTGCTGGGACGGGGGCACTTGGTCTTCGAGGCTACGCACGTGAAGAAATCCGGCGAGGAAATGCCCGTGGAGATCAATGCCAACCTCATCGATCAGGGCGAAAGGCCGGTCGTCCTGGCCGTGGTCCGGGATGTTTCCGAGCGCAAGATCGCCGAGCGCGAGCGGGCAAGGCTCGAGGATCAGCTCCGCCAGGCGCAGAAACTGGAATCCATCGGCCGGTTGGCGGGGGGTGTGGCCCACGACTTCAACAACATGCTCGGGGTCATTCTGGGGCGAACCGAGATGATCATGGACGACGTCATGTCCTCGCCCTTCCATGAGGATCTGATGGAGATCCACAAGGCCGCCAGGCGTTCGGCGGACCTCACCCGGCAGTTGCTCACCTTTGCCCGCAAGCAGATGGTTTTGCCGCAGGTTCTCGATCTGAACGAGAAGGTGGCGGACATCTACACCATGCTCCGCCGGCTGATCGGCGAAGCCATCGATTTCTCCTGGCAGCCATGCGGCAATCTCTGGCCGGTGAAGATGGATCCCGTGCAGGTCGACCAGATTCTCACCAACCTCATCGTCAATGCCCGCGACGCCATTACCGGCCCGGGCCGGATCGCGATCAGCCTGGGCAACATCGAGGTTTCGCAGAAAGATGCCTCCCTGGCCAGGGGGGCCTTGCCTGGCCACTATGTGGTCCTCACTGTCAGCGATAACGGCTGCGGCATGGACAAGGAGGTGCTCGACAATCTCTTCGAGCCCTTCTTTACGACCAAGTTCGGCGTCGGGGGGACCGGGCTGGGCCTTGCCACCCTGTATGGCATTGTCCGCCAGAATCGAGGCTTCGTCGAGGTGAAGAGCTCCCCGGGGCGGGGCAGCAGGTTCAGCGTCTACTTGCCCCGGTGCGAGACCGCGGGTCATCAGCCGGCCGAGCCCGCCATGCCGTGGCTGCCCCCGAAAAAGGACATGACCGTGCTCCTGGTCGAGGATGAGACGGCTATCCTCACCATGATGGAGGCCATGCTGAAACGCCTGGGATTTCAGGTGATGGCGGCCGGGTCCCCGCAAAAGGCCCTGGAGTTCGCCGCCGAATGCGAGACGCCGATCGATATCCTGCTCAGCGATATCGTCATGCCGGAAATGGACGGGTGGAAACTGGCCGAGAAGATCGCCGTCCTGCACCCCGGAGTGTGCCGGGTGCTCATGTCCGGCTACACCGATGAGATCGCCGGCGCGGTGGAAATGGTGACCGAAAGAGGCGTCTATTTCATCCAGAAGCCCTTTACCAAGCAGGAACTGTCCAAAAAACTCGGGATGATCATCATGTCCGGGTGAATTGCCACGCGCAGTTCGCCCGGACATGATCTTTTCCAAGCTACCGGTCTTTTTTTGCTGTTTTTCACGTGCAACACCCGGAGGAGTTGGACCCTCCGGGACACAGCCAACAGGCGGAAAAGAAATGAAAAACGATTTTAAGCTCACCGATATTTCGGTCACGGATGAAGCAAACTTCGAACTCCAGGAGGAATTGGGCTCGGCCGAGGCCCTCATGCGCCTTGCCACCGAGGGGGACGCCTGCCTGGAGGAGATCCTCAAGGTCCTCTTTGCCAAGGAAGGGGTCGACTTCTCCCATTACCGCCAATCGACGGTGCTCCGCCGCATCGTCCGGAGGATGACACTGGGCAAGAAGAGCAGTTTCGCCGCCTACCTCGATCAGCTGAAAACGGACAGCCGGGAACTCGATCTGCTGCACGGCGACCTGCTGCTCTATTTCACCGAGTTCTTCCGCGACCCCCAGATTTTCGAGACCCTGAAAGCGGAGATTTTTCCCCTTCTCGTGAAGGACCGCACGGTCAAGAATCCCATCCGGATCTGGGTTCCCGGCTGCTCGACCGGCGAGGAGGTCTATTCGCTCGCCATCAGTCTTTTCGAATTCCTCGAGGCGAACAATCTCGAGGTTCCGGCCCAGTTTTTCGGCACCGACCTTGTCGCCGGTCACATCATCTCGGCCCGTGCCGCCCTCTATCCGGACAAGATCGTGAAACACGTGTCGTCCGGCCGGCTCGAGCGGTTTTTCGACAAGACCTCAAGCGGCTACCGGGTCATCAAGCATATCCGGGAGATGTGCGTTTTCGCCACCCAGGACATCACCCAGGACCCGCCGTTTCCCAATATCGATCTGCTCAGCTGCCGCAACCTTTTGATCTATTTCGACACGACCTTTCAGGACACGGTGATTCCCCTGTTCCATTTCGCCCTGAAGCCGACGGGTTTTCTCCTGCTCGGCACCTCGGAGACATTGGGGCGATTCACCCAGATCTTCAGCCAGGTCGATAAGCGGCACAACATCTTTGCCAAACGGGTCCTCGCCCACAAACAGCCATATCGGTTTCCGGTCAGCTCGCCGGTCTTCAACCAGCGGGTCAGAAGCCAGCTCGAGCCGGCCGACCGGGTGAAACAGGCCGAAGCGGGCGACCTAACCAGGAAAATCGAGCAGCTCCTGCTCGCGCGGTACGCGCCGCCGGGTGTACTGATAGACAGCAACCTGCAGATCCGCCAGTTTCATGGCCGGACCTCCCGCTACCTCGACCCCACCACCGGGGAAGCGAGCCTCAAACTCTCCCGAATGGCGGGCCACAGCCTGATGCCCGATCTCTATGTGGCCATCGAGGAGGCGAAGAGGGAGCGGCGCACGGTGCGGAAAAGAAACATCCCCTTCGCTGCCGCCCGGGAACAGAGTGCCATCGACATCTCCGTCATCCCGGTGGAGCATGACGGGGACAGCGAGACCTACTTCCTCCTGCTCTTCGAGGAGGAGAAGGCGCCGAAGACCGTCGCCGGGGGCGAGACCGAGGGGGTAGGCCCGCGGGACGCGGAGTTGCAGGATCTTCGCCGCGACCTAATGGCGACCAAGGAGTACCTGCAGACCATCATCGAGGAAAAGGACGAGGTCAACCAGGAGCTATGGACGGCCAACGAGGAGGTCCAGTCGACCAACGAAGAACTGCAGAGCGTCAACGAGGAACTGGAGGCGGCCAAAGAGGAACTGGAGTCGAGCAACGAGGAGCTGATCGCCCTCAACGAGGAACTGCACCTGAAGAACACGGAACTGACCGAGGCAAATGCTCTGAACGAGTCCACCATCAACTGCTCCATGGACGGGATCCTCACCTTCGACAACGATTTGCGGGTGAAGATCTGGAACCCGGCCATGGAGCGGATGTGGGGGATGGGACGGGAGATGTGTCTCGACCGGTCGCTGCTCGACCTCTTTCCGTTTCTGGTGGAAAGCGGCCAGCAGGAGGTCCTCGTCTCGGTCCTCGAGGGCCATGGCGCCATCGTCGAGAACCAGCCCTATTACAATCGGGAACGCGGCACCCAGGGCTTTTTCGAAGGCCGATTCTCGCCGCTGTGGGACCATAACGACCGGATCATCGGCGGGCTCGCGGTCATCCACGACAGCACGGAGCGCAAGCTGGCCGAGGAAAGGCTCCTGGAGAGCGAGGCGAGGTTCAAGATGGTCATGCAGCAGTCGCCGGCGGCTATCGAGATCTACGACCTGGACGGGCTGCTGATCGGGGTCAACCGGGCCTATGAGGAACTGTGGCAGGTTCCGGCCTCCGTAGTGGTGAACAGCTTCAACATCCTGAGAAACAGCGAGCCGGACAAGATGCGGCTCCTGCCCTACGTGCAGCGCGCCTACGGAGGCGAGACCGTGCTGGTTCCGGAATACCGCCAGACCTGTGCGGGTGGAGCCCGGATCGGCCGGGGCGAGGGGCGGTGGCTCACCACCCGGATCTACCCCCTGAAGGACAGCGGCGGCAAGGTCAAGAATATAGTGGTGGCGGCGGCGGATGTCACCGCCCGCAAGCGGATGGAGGACGACCTGCTGAAGATTCAGAAGCTGGAATCCATCGGCACCCTGGCCGGCGGCATCGCTCACGACTTCAACAACATCCTCATGGGGCTCTTCGGCAATCTGGCGCTCGTCAAAAACGAGCTGGCCCCGGACCATCCCGCAGTCGAGCATCTGATCGACGCCCAGAGGTCGATGAACCGGGCGACCCGCCTCACCCAGCAGCTGCTCATCTTCGCCAAGGGCGGCAATCCGGTGCGGGAGGGGGTGAGCATCGGGACCCTGGTGGAGGAGGTGGTGCGCTTCGACCTCTCCGGCAGCAGCGTCAAGCCGGTCTTCGACATAGATCCGGACCTGTGGCTGGTGGAGGTGGATAAGGGGCAGATCCAGCAGGTCTTTTCCAACCTGACCGTTAACGCCAAACAGGCGATGCCCGAGGGTGGGCACCTCTACATCAGCATGAAGAACACCTCGGTCGCGGAGGGCGAGATCGCCGATCTGGCCGCCCGCAATTATGTCAGGGTGGTCGTCCGGGATGAAGGCGAAGGGATCGATGAAAAATTCATCGGCATGATCTTCGACCCCTATTTCACCACCAGGCGGATGGGCAGGGGCCTTGGCCTGGCAACCACCTACTCCATCATGAAAAAGCACGGCGGGTGCATCGCGGTGGAATCGGCTACCGGCGGCGGGGCCACCTTCACGCTCTATCTGCCGGTGAGCGGGACCGACTTGCTGCAGACGGGTCCGGCCGGAACGGGCGAGGTCATCGACGGGGCTGGGAAACTCCGGGTGCTGGTGGTGGACGACGAAGAGATGATCTGCAAGGTCACCCGCAGGTTCCTCGAGCGGGAGGGCTTCCTCGTCACCACCGTCCAGGACGGCCGGGAGGCGATCGAATGTTACCGGGAGGCTCTGGAGGAGGACGCCCCTTATGCCGTGGTCATCATGGATCTTACCATCCCCGGCGGCATGGGCGGCAAGGAGGCGGTGAAAAAGATCCTCGAACTCGACACCCGGGCCAGGGTCATCGTCTCCAGCGGGTACGCGGAGGATCAGGTCATGGCCAACTATTCGGCCTACGGTTTCTGCGGGATCGCCGCCAAGCCGTACTCTCGGGAAAAGTTGCTGGCGGTGGTCCGGCAGGCGCTCTTAACAAATGAGTACTGAGGACTGAGCTATGAGGACTGAGTCTTGTCGCACTCAGTACTCAGTACTCAGCACTCAGTCCTTTCCCCTCAGTCCTGTCTTATCGGTAGTAGAGGCTCGGGCTGCCCATGGTGAGAAGGGATTTGTGCAGGTTGCGCCGGAATTCCCGGCGGTCCCAGATGCCCTGGATATGGCCTCGCTTCAAGGCGTTGCGCGCCGAATGGTAGTCCGGAGGGATCTCCGAGCCGGTGGTCTCGCGGATGACCCGCGGTCCGGCAAAGCCGATCCGGCTCGAGCGGATGGCGAACTGGTAGGGCGAGCAGCCGAGGAAGGAGGCTACCGGCCCGGCATAGGAATTGTTGTCGTAGACTACCAGGTAGAGACCACCCGCATCGATATATTCCCGCACCGCCATGGTGCACTTGGGCATCTGCGTGACCCCCAGCGTCCCTTCCTGGATGCGGATGCCGCCGGTGGTGTGCACGTAGGCCAGGAGCGGCCGCTTCTTGCGTTTGGCCATGGCGCAGGCCTGGACGAATTTTTCTCCCTCGGCCGAGCCCACGGTGCCGTTGCGGAAATCGGAATAGAGCATGGTGACGACGATGTGGATGCCGTTCACCTGGGCGTGGAAGGTCATGTTGCCCGAACGTTTCTTCGTCTTATCCTTGGACCGCTGCAGGCGCTCGGTGAAGCCGGTGTAGTTGAGGGGGTTGCCGGCGGCGATATCGGTGTTGAACTGCCAGATCGTACCGGGATCGAAGATATTCTGCAGATACCACTGGTGCTCCAGGGGAAAATGATGGCCGCAGGTCTCGCACACCCCTGCGAACTCGCCGTAGAGATCCGGGATCCAGAGGTCCTTGCAGCCGTATTTTTCCGCGTTGGGGCAGGTCACGGTGCGGTCCTTGTTGGCGAGCGGGCTGGTGTAGGTGTCGGTCAGTTCCAGGGGGTCGACCCGGGGCGACTGGGCGGCGTCCGGCTGGCCGTTGCCGGTATAGGTGATGAGGCGCTGCGGCCGCTCCTCCTTTTTCTTCCTGCCCCACAGCTCAATGAAGGAATTGATCGGTTCGGTGATGCGCCGGATCATCACGTGGCTCTCGCCGGAGACATCGTTCAAGACCTTGCGGACCTGGCGCTGGTGGTTCTTCATGATATCGTAGCGGATGGTGTAGTAGGCCTTCTCCATCTTGACCTTGATCGGGCTGAAAACACCGTCCTCGGCGTCGGCCTGGCCTTCGAAGCCGTTTCTGCCCATCGCCAGGTATTTTTTCGATCGCAGTTCCAGCAGTCGCCTGATCTCGTCGCGGTTGAGGTCCCAATGCAGCTCCACGTGCAGCTCCTCGGTGGCAGGCTGGTGCTTCTTGCGCCGGATCTCGTAGGTGCGGAGCGCCGAGAAACTCTTGGTGGAGAGTACCACCTTGTCGGTCGCCCGGATCATTTCGGCCCGGAGCTTGGCGAAGAAAGCGAAATCGTCCCGCCGCGCGCCGAGGGGAGGCTCATAGATGATCCGGTCAATGGTGCCTTTCTCCAGGTTGTCCTTGGCGGTGAGCTTCAGTCGGTCGGCGCAGACCTCGATCAGTTCTTTCGGGACCTTCGCGCCCTCCTTGATCTTCCCTTCGATGGCCGCCGCCCCTTCCGGGGAGATGACGGAATAGTAGCCATGTGAGGTCATCAGCCGGTAATCGGTAAGCCCGATGGCCTCGGCGCCGCCCGAGCCGCCCTCGGAGATCATCGAGATCGTGGGCACCCGCAGCTTGGTCATGGCGTAGATATTCCGGGCGATCTGCTGGGCCGCCCCCGACCCCTCCTCCACGGGGTAGGAGCCCGGGGTGAAGATATAGAAGTGGATGGGGATGCCCTCGGTTTCCGCGACCTTCATGTAACGCAGGGCCTTCTCGTTGCCCTGAGGCCGGCACGAACCGCCGTTGCGGAACTCCTCGCCGTGGCCGGTCTCCTGGCCGATGACCATGACCGAGGCGGTGAAGGGCTTGTTCTTGATCCTCCTGGTGACGGTGGCCTTGGCGCAGATCATCGCCGGATCGACGTTGGCGTCGCCCTCGCCGCCCAGCTCGGTATAGTCGTCGTAGACGTTTTCCAGGATATCCTTCAGGCTGAAGCGCTGGATGCTGCGTACGGTCCGCACCCGCTCCATGGGGGTGAGGTGCTCCTCGGCCCGCTCCTCGAGGAAACTGATCGACTCGTCGAGCTTGCGGAGCTCGGCGGTGAGTCTTTCTTCGGTGAGATCGTAGATGGACTGTTTGATCTGCTCGACATTTTTCTTGAACCCGTCGAGATTACCCCAGTTCGAGTAGTCTTTTATCTGGAGCAGATAGTTGATCCGCTCCTCGATTTTCAGAAGTTGCTTCTGTAATTCTTTCATCGGTCGAAACTATGAAAATTGTGCCGAAACCGCCTTGCGGGTGACGATCTTCTTCCCTGCCTTGGTGATACGGCGGGGGAATCAAAAAGCCAGGAGGCGATCCAGGTTGTTTTTGAGGTAGACGAGGTTCGTTACTATCGGGTTGTTGCTCGAGTCCTGGCCGCGGATCACCGTTTCATCGATGAACTGTGCCGCTTTCTTTTTCGCGTCCTCGATCGAATCGCCCCAGACCAGGGCCAGCGCCAGATTGGGATCGAAGTCGCTGGGGATGGGGTAGGGGCGGTCGACGGGGACGTGGGAGTAAACCACCGACCACGGATGGCTCGGGAACTTGAACTCGGTGATCGTGCCGATCCACGGCGAAAATCCGCGGCGGGTGTCTTCCGCGACGATGCGCAGCTCGATGGCGGCGCCCTTGAATTTGATCGAGCTCTGCTTGAAGCCGATCTTCTCGCCCAGGGCCAGCCGGATCTGCTCCCGGATCAGGTTCGGTTGTTCGCCGTTAATATAACTGATCCGGGCGGAAATGTCATTTTCCACCTGAATGCGTGTGTTTACTTCGAGGAGGTAGGGCTGGCCGTTCCTCGTTACGATCCACTCCCAGGTCCCGACGTTGTCGTATTTGACGTGGTTGGCGAGCTTGAGGGAATACTGGACGATCTGGTCGAGAACTTTCTTTTCGTCGAAATCGTAATCGAAGGCGGATTTGTGGAAGCCCGGCGCCGCTTCCACCCGCTTCTGCCTGCCGGTGGACTGGATGGTGCAGTTGCGCGAGCTGAAGTGGAGCCGCTCGCTGTGCCTGGAGCAGACCAATTGGACCTCGAGATGGTTGTAGTCGCGCAGGCACTCCTCTATCAACACCCCGCCGTCACCGAACTGGCGTTTGGCGTAGTTCTGCAGTTGCCGGTAAATCCTGCGGAACATCTCGATCTCGGTCACCTCCTCGATACCCATGCCGCCGCCGCCGGCGGCCGCCTTGACCAGGATGGAAGGCTGCTGGACTCCTTTTTGCTTCTGGTCGAGGAGGAGCTGCGCGGCGATCTCCTCCGCCTCCATCTCGTTGTAGATGGGGGCGGAAGTGCCGGGAATGGTGGGGATGCCCAGCTGGTTGGCCACCCGTTTGGTGTTGATCTTGTCGCCCAGGTCCCGGATCACCTCCCAGTTGGGGCCGATGAAGGTAAGCGGCCGGTCACGTTTGGTGGCCCTTCTCGCAAACCGGTAATCTTCCGAGAAGAAGCCGTAACCGGGGTGGATGGCGGTGCAGCCGGTGTGGTCGGCCACCGCGAACAGATCGTTGGGTTCGGTGTAGCTGGTTATCCGCCAGGCATTCTGACCGGGGCCGCTGACGATGTTGCGTTGAACATGCTCGGAATCATGGTCGGCGGCTGTATAGACTACGACATAATCGAGGCCCAGATCCTTGCAGGCATTCATGATGCGAATGGCAATTTCGCCGCGGTTGGCGATGAGAACCTTTCCTTCCAAACTTTTTCCTCGTTTGTTGTATGGGCAATATTTGTGACGATCGATCGTCTCTTTGTCCTACCTGGTAGTATAAATCTCGGGGCATGAAACCGACGCTACTATAGTCAGCCGGTTTCGATTAGAAAAGTAAAATATTGCGAAGAAGACCAAGTCAGCCTCTAATATCCCGGTTATTTGTTCCACCAATTTTTTCCATTGACAGCCCGAAAGTCGCCCGCGGGCCGGGAGGGACGAGATAATCCGTGTCTCCGGATTGATTTTTGCCCACCCGGTGTTATTTATCTGTTACCATACATATATTAGTTAATGCGGGCTGCCGCCCGGCCCCTGGTTGTTGTCCACAGCCTTGCCGGGAGCCGTCCCGACTTCATGACAATTATGACTTATCCAACTATCGACACGATGAACAGCGATTCAAGCACAGCAGACAAGGAGTCCGATCAGCAACCTGAACCGGAACCCGACCAACCCGAGCAGGAAAGCACCCTGAAACGCATCATCTCTTCCATGCTCAGTTTCAAAAAGCCTGGGACCAAGGCAGATCTCGACCACGAAATCCAGGAACTGCTCGAGGAGGGCGAGGAAAACGGCCTGATTTCGCCCCTAGAGGAGAAGATGATCAATTCCATTCTCGAGTTCCGGACGACCTATGCCTCGGAAATCATGACTCCGGCGGCGGAGGTGGTCTCCTTCGACGAGGCCTCCCCCCTGTCGGAGCTGATGGATATCGTCATCGAGAGCGGTTTCACCCGAATCCCCGTCTACCGGGAAAATCCCGACCGGGTCATTGGTTCGATTCACGCCAAGGACCTGCTGAAACTCTGTGCCCGACCACAGGTCGAACCGTTCGCTCTGGAGAGTTACCTGCGTCCCGTCTATTTCATTTCGGAAAAGAAACCCATCGTCGACCTGTTGCGCGAATTCCAGAAGCACAAGATCCATATGGCCATGGTCACCGACGAATTCGGCACCGTCCGCGGCCTCATCACCATGGAAGACATCCTCGAGGAGATAGTCGGCGAGATCGACGACGAATACGATGAGGACGAGGAAGACATCGAGGTTATCGACGATACCACTATTCAGGTACATGCCTGGGTCGATGTGGAAGTGATCGAAGAGTATTTCGATGCGGAATTCCCCGAGGGGCCCTACGAATCGGTCGGCGGTCTGGTCATCCATGCCCTCGGCCGGCTGGCGGCGCCCGGCGATGTCGTCCTGCTCAACGGTTTTCGCTTCCTGGTAAAAAGCGCCGACAGCAGACAGTTGAAGCTGGTGCGGATCAGCAGGATTCAAGAGGCCGGGCAGGATCAGTGATGTCAACCCGCCTAAGCTTTTTTGCACTGCCGATTGTCACCGGCGCCGTGCTCTGGCTGTCGTTTCCGGGAGGAGGGGAGATTTGGCCGCTGCTCTTCGTCGCCCTGATCCCCCTGCTGCTGGCGGTGCGTGGCGAAAGCCCGGGCCGGGCGGCCGTGGCCGGCCTGATCGCCGGGCTCGCCCATTTCCTGCCGCTGCTCTACTGGATTGTCATCGTTCTCGGCAGGTACGGCGGGCTCCCCTGGTTCATTTCGATTCCGGCCCTGCTGCTGCTGGCCCTCTACATGAGCCTCTATATGGCCGCGTTCGCCGTACTCGCCCGGGCGATCCTGCTGAATGTTCCAGCAATTCTCGCCCTGTGGCTCGTGCCCGCCCTGTGGGTGGGCCTGGACTGGCTGCGCGGGGCGCTCTTCACCGGCTTTCCCTGGATGGACCTCGGCTACGGCCTCTATCAGACGCCGCTGCTCATCCAGGTCGCCGACCTCGCCGGCCACCACGGGGTGACCTATCTCATCGTCTTCAGCAATGTCCTGTTGCTCTTCCTGTTCGGCACGGGAAGACGCTTCGCCGAAAATTTGCTGCTCGCCGGCTGCGGCCTTGGCCTGCTGGGCGGGGCGGGAGCGTACTCGGGCATGAAACTTACCGAGATAACCAGCATGATCTCCTCCCCGGAAACCGTGAGGATGAAGATCGGCATCGTCCAAGGCAATATCGACCAGAGCATCAAATGGTCGCCTTCCCAGCAGCAGATCACGGTCGACACCTATCTTGCCCTCACGGAATCACTCCTGGTTGAAGCCTCTCCGCCTTCGCTGGTGGTCTGGCCGGAGACGGCCCTGCCTTTCTATCCCCCGTTTAACGACCAGATGGGTCCGCTGAAAAACCTGGTGGCGGGCGGCGAGACGGCCCTTCTGGCCGGGGCTCCGTGGTACGAGATCATCGACCGGCAAAACAGGAAGGTGAAATACTACAACAGCGCCTTGCTGCTGTCCCCGGACGGCGAATATGCCGGCACATATTACAAAACACACCTCGTCCCCTTCGGGGAATATGTGCCGCTGAAGAGGCTGTTGCCTTTTCTGGAACCGCTGGTGGAGGCGGTGGGGGACTTCAGCGCCGGCACGATCGAACGGCCGCTGGTCTGGCAGGAGGCGAAGACCGGCATCCTCATTTGTTTCGAGTCGGTTTTCCCCGAGCTTTCCCGGCAATGGGTGCAGGCGGGGGCCAATATCCTGGTGAACTTGACCAACGATGCGTGGTATGGTAAATCCAGTGCCCCACATCACAGCCTGGCCATGGCGGTCCTGCGGGCGGTGGAGACGAGGCGGAGCCTGATCCGATCGGCCAATACCGGCATCTCCGCCTTCGTCGACCCGGTTGGCGAGATCGACGACCGTTCCGGCCTGTTCGAACCTTGGGCGGCCGCACGTGAGGCGGTGCTCATGACGGATAAAACCGTCTGGGTGCGCTTCGGTCATCTCTTCGCCCCGATCTGCCTGATCCTGGCCCTCTGCGGGGCCGCAATCGGCTGGAAAAGCGGACTGAGAGAAAAGGACTGAAGACTGAGCACTTCTACTCAGTCCTCATAGCTCAATCCTCAGTCCTTGTTTTGACGATCAATAAATTTCGTTAAGAAGGTATAGCTATGGCAAGTGAAATCGGTGCGGCGATATCCAAACAGAAGCTTGTAGGCATCAAAGAGCGGCTACTCATCCTCAAGGAGCATCTTTGACTTAGCCGCCAAGAAGGACCGGCTCGAGGCGCTGGAGCGCCAGACGCTCGCTCCGGGCTTCTGGAATGAGCCGGAAAAGGCCCAGGTGATCCAGAAGGAGCACGGCCAGCTTCAGGACACCATCAACGAGTGGGAAGCGCGGTGGAAGGAAATGGAGGACACCGAGCTCTTCCTCGAGATGGTCATGGAGGAGAAGGAGGCCGAACTCGAAGCGGAAATAGCCGAGAAGATAAAAGCGATGGAGGAGGGGCTCGGCCAGGCGGAGCTGGAATGCATGTTCAACGGCGAACATGACGCCAGCAACGCCATAATGGCCATCCATGCCGGTGCCGGCGGGACCGAGGCCCAGGACTGGGTCGACATCCTCATGCGGATGTACCTGCGCTGGGCGGAGATCCATGGCTTCAAGACCGACATCCTCGACTACCTGGCGGGGGACGAGGCGGGGACCAAGAGCGTCACCATCATGTTCAAGGGGCGCTTCGCCTATGGTTACCTGCGCTCGGAGCTGGGCATTCACCGCCTGGTCCGGATCTCGCCCTTCGATGCCAGCGGCCGCCGCCATACCTCCTTCGCTTCGGTCATGGTCATGCCCGAGCTGGACGACTCGATCAACATCGAGATCGACGAGAAGGACCTGCGGGTCGACACCTACCGGTCGAGCGGCGCGGGAGGCCAACATGTCAACAAGACCGACTCGGCCATTCGCATCACCCACCTGCCGACGGGCATCGTGGTGCAGTGCCAGAACGAACGGTCCCAGCACTCCAACCGGTATACGGCGATGAAGATGCTCACCGCCCAGCTCTACGAGCTGGAGCGGCAGAAGCAGGCCGAGCAGCAGGAGGGCCTGGCCGGCGATAAGAAGGGTATCTCCTGGGGCAGCCAGATCCGCTCCTACGTCCTCCAGCCCTACCGGCTGATCAAGGATCACCGCACTGAGTACGAGGTCGGCAACGTCGAGGCGGTCCTCGACGGCAACCTCGATCCGTTTATCAAGGCGTATCTGCTGCTTGGGAAATAAAGAAAAGGACTGAGTGCTGAGGACTGAGGACTGAGGACTGAGGATTGAGGATTGAGGATTGAGGATTGAGTGGAGGGGGCGAAAGACTGTTCGATCCTGCAAGTCCTGTGGAGTTGTCTGTTTTTCGGCATTGAAAACAGGAAACGACGAAGGCCGGCTCGAAATGAGCCGGCCTTCGTCATTTTTTACTGTTATTACGCCGTGTATCGTTAATGTGAGGCGACCCGGCGGCAATGTAAGCGCGGGAGGCAAGCCGAAGACTGAGCAGTTCACTCAGTCCTCATAGCTCGGTCCTCAGTCCTCTTGTTATTTCAAAACATCCGCAACCGGGGTGTAGGGCAGGCTGAAGGCCTCGGCGACCGCGCCGTAGGTGACCTTGCCGTCGACGATGTTGAGACCGAGGGCGATTTCGTTATTGTCCCGGCAGGCCTGTTTCCAGCCTTTGTTGGCGATCTGCAGGGCGTAGGGGAGTGTCGCGTTGGTGAGCGCCATGGTCGAGGTCTTGGCGACCGCGCCCGGCATGTTGGCGACGCAGTAATGCACCACGCCGTCCACGGTGTAGACCGGATCGGCATGGGTGGTGGCCTTGGAGGTCTCGAAGCAGCCTCCCTGGTCGATGGCCACGTCGACCATCACCGAACCGGGCTTCATCACCTTCAGCATCTCGCGGGTGACCAGTTTCGGGGCCTTGGCTCCGGGGATGAGCACGGCGCCGACCACCAGATCGGCGTCCTGCAACAGCTCGCGCAGTTTCGGCACGCTGCTCATGATCGGGAAGCAGTTGCTGGGCATGACTTCCCGCAGGTAGCGCAGACGGTCGAGGTTGGTGTCGAGCAGGTATACCTTGGCGCCGAGGCCGCAGGCCATGAGGGCGGCGTTGATGCCGACCACGCCGCCGCCGATGACCACCACGTTGCCCGGCTCGACGCCCGGCACGCCGCCGAGGAGAATACCCCGGCCGCCCTTGGTCATCTGCAGGTATTCGGCACCGACCTGGGTGGCCATCCGGCCGGCTACCTCGCTCATCGGGGTGAGCAGGGGCAGGGAGCCGTCTTCCTTCTGGATCGTTTCATAGGCGATATTCACCGAGCCGGCCTTGATCAGGGCGCGGGTCTGCTGCTCGTCGGCCGCCAGGTGGAGGTAGGTGAAGACGATCTGGTCCTTGCGGATGAGATCGTATTCCGAGGGCTGGGGCTCCTTGACGTGCATGACCATGTCGGCCCTGGCAAAGATTTCGGCGGGGGTCTCGACGATGGTCGCCCCGGCCTGGACGTACTCTTCATCGGAAAAACCGCTGCCTTGGCCGGCATTTTTCTCAACGAGGACCTGGTGTTTGTGGTGAGTCATGACCTCGACGCCAGCGGGGGTCATACATACTCTATTTTCTGCGATTTTGATTTCCTTGAGAATTCCGACGATCATTGTAGTCTCTCCTTGTTGAGCGGGGGCTGAATAAGTTTTCCCGCCTTGCCCGCCCGACGGGGAGGAGGTCCGCGGTCCGGGCAAGGAGAGAAAACGTAAGCAATCAAAGTATATATGGAACCTTGAGGTTGTATCCCTTGTAGACGATGAAGCTCTCCACGGTCTGCACGTCCTCGACTTTCGCAACCTGCTCGGTGATGAACTCGAGCAGGGTGTAGCCGGGCCCGAGCAGAGCCTGGAGGATGATGTCGTATCTGCCGGTGACGATCCCGGCGGAGACGACCCCCCGCAGCCTGCTGAACTCTTCGGCCTTCTTCTGCAGGTCCATGGTCTTCAGTTTCACCCCGAGATAGAGCAGGTTATGACCGCTCAGGGCATCGACCTGGACGTTGCCGGAGAATTTCAGGATCCCTTCGTCCATGAGCTTGTTGACCCGGCTGCGGATGGTGTTTTCGGTCAGCGACAATTCCTCCGCGATCAGCTTGAAAGATTTCCTGCCGTCTTTCAGGTGGCGAAGTATCTGAATATTGGTGTCGTCGATGTCCATTCCAGCGCTCCGGTCATGGAATAAGGGATAAGCGATTGTGCTTAGTTAATAGTTAAATATTACTACGGAGACTGAGGAAAAGTCAAATAAAATAACAAAAAATTTTGCAAAACCTCAGAAATTAATTTTTCCAGCTGGACTGCTCCTTGCAACGGTCGCGCAACAAGGAAGCTTGCAGGGAAAGTAAGCAGGAGGAGAACGCATGGAAGTAAGCAAAGCAAGCGAGGTCGACGAGTCGGATACTGCGGACGTATAATTACAGTGCGGGCAGGGTGACAGGAAGGCGGGGATGAGGCTCTGGCTTCGCCGAAAGACAGCGGGGTCTTCAGTCGTTGCGGCTGTTGGGCACAGATGCGGCCCCACCGCAACAGGACCGGGGGAGTCGATCCTGGTTCTGCGGCCGTATATTCAGGACATAGGAACTGCAGCCGCCGCACATCTCCCCGCCCGTTTCATGGCACATGCCGGTGAGGCCGTGGTTGGTCCTGCGCTGCCGCCGCTTGCTGAAGCTGATGAAGAAGCCGATAAACAGCAGGAGGATGAACGCTACGGTGAAGGTCAAAAGGAAAGTCGCCATACTTGCATCATAAGCATTTCATTCTATTTTTACCATGCCAGTGTCCTGTCAAGCCTCATCTGTCGTTCCTGCTTGTCCTTCTGGCTTCCTGGCTTCGTTACTCTTTCAGTCACATAGCACTGCTATGCTCCTTCAATCCTGCCTCGCCGGAAGCCAAAAATTAACGACAGTCTGACGCTTGACATGAACTAGCCGCCAAAGTCGTCGTAGTGGATATTGGCCTTTTCCACCCCGAGATCGTCGAGCATATCGAAGACGGCCAGGGTCATCATCGGGGGGCCGCACAGGTAGTAGTTGATGTCCTCCGGGGCCGGGTGGTCTTTCAGGTACTGGTCGTAGACTACCTGGTGGATGAAACCGGTCAGACCGGTCCAGTCGTCTTCCGGCAGGGGGCTGGACAGGGCCAGATGGAAGGAGAAATTCTCGTGCTGTTTCTCCAGCTCCCGGAATTCCTCCGCGTAAAAGACCTCCTTGAGGCTCCTGCCGCCGTACCAGAACGATACCTTCCTTTTGGTCTTCCTGGCCTTGAAGAGATCGAAGACATGGCTGCGCAAGGGGGCCATGCCCGCGCCGCCGCCGATGAGAACGACCTCGGAGTCGCTCTCGTCCATGAAGAATTCACCGAAAGGCCCGGCAATGACCACCTCGTCGCCCGGCTGGAGGTTGAAGATATAGGAGGAGACCTTGCCCGGAGGCACGTTACCCAGGCCAGGCGGGGGGCTCGCGATCCGCACGTTCAGCTTGATGATGCCCTTTTCGCCGGGATAGTTGGCCATGGAATAGGCCTTCGAGACCGGCATGCTGACCCGGGACTTGTACTGGAACATCTTGAACTTGGTCCAGTCGGAAAGGAAGCGCTCGTCGATATCGAAATTGCGGTACTCCAGCGTATGGGGCGGGACCTCGATCTGGATGAAGCCGCCCGCCTTGAAATCGACTTGTTCGCCTTCAGGGACCTCGATCACCAGCTCCTTGATGAAGGTGGCGACGTTCTGGTTGGAGACTACCCTGCACCGCCACTTCCTGGCCTCCAGGGTCTCCGGCGGGACCGTGATCTTCAGATCCCTCTTGACCGCCACCTGGCAGGCCAGCCGCATCCCCCGCTTGGCGTCGAAGTTGCTGATCGCTCCCCGTTCGGTGGGCAGGATGCCGCCGCCCCCTTCCTCGACAATGCAGCGGCACTGGCCGCAGCTGCCGCCGCCGCCGCAGGCGGACGAGAGGAAGATACCCTGCTCGGCAAGCGTGCCCAAAAGCTTCGCCCCCGGTTTGGTCGTGAGTGACTTGTCATTGTTGATCCGGATAGTTATCTCGCCGCTTGGCAACAAGGTCCGTTTGGCGAGGACCATGATCGAGACCAGGACGAACTGGATTGCCACGATCGAGTTGCCCTCTGCCGAAGTGGAACGCA
>OBJA01001129.1_pt1 | contig 19447 bp, 12 predicted proteins | sample 1519751 | NCBI WGS metagenome assembly OBJA01 (sample SAMEA3881238, study PRJEB22517) | soil metagenome | biome: lake sediment; feature: soda lake sediment; material: sediment, water from around vicinity | place: India | collected 2013-12-23 | depth 3 m
CCGGCTCTGGGCTCTTCCTATTTTAAGGACCACGCTCCCTACCGGCATTTTCAGGATGAATGGGTGAAAAAAGTGAGCCAACTCCGGATTAAACACATCCGTGGCAACATTGTAACCGATGCCACTATTTTTGAAGAACAAACAATTCCGGACACCTGGATTTGGGAAGACCTGGGAAACTACTACGGCGCGGGCGCCTGCGGCATTTCAGTTTACGACAATCTTTACAAAATCCACTTTTCGTCGCTTGCTCAAGCCGGAAAACCAACCAAAATCATCAAAACAGAACCGTCAATTCCCGGCTTGCTTCTCGAAAACCAGGTAACATCATCTGACGATAACCGCGATCTGGCTTATGTTTATGGCGCACCGATGGAAAACAAACAAGTTATCCGGGGAACTATTCCGAAGGGAAAAGACAGTTATATCATCAAAGCATCAATCCCGAATCCTCCGTTCCTATTGGGATCAGAGCTTGTTCAACGGCTTAAAAGCGCCGGCATTTCAGTTGAGGGCGCTGTTGAAACCTTCAAAAAAGGCAATCAAGTACTGCCACTTACCCAAGTCGCCAAAACCAGTTCGCCAACCCTGGCCGAAATTATCCGAGTGACCAATCACGAAAGCGTCAACCTTTTTGCGGAGCACCTGCTTAAGTACCTGGCTTATTTAATGTATGGCGAAGGAACCACCAAAAAAGGCGTCGTTATTGTGGCTGATTACTGGCAAAAGCGGGGTATCGACATGGGTGGGCTTTTTTTGGCCGACGGCAGCGGGTTGTCACACTTTAATGCCATAACGGCACAGCAAATGGTTGAAATGCTGAGCTATATGAAAACAAAAAGTCGTGAGGGCGACATTTTTTTCAGCTCCATTCCCTTCGTTCCTGATGGAACTTTGTATTTTTTTAACCCGATGAACTTTCCGGGGAAAAGCCTGCGGGCAAAAAGCGGCAGCATGACACGGGTCCGCTGTTACGCCGGTGAACTAAAAACGCGCAGCAACCAGACGGTGCTGTTTTCGATTATGATGAATAATTTTTCGTGCAGCCAACAAAAAGCAATCGGGCTGGCCGAAGATTTACTTGTTCGTTTGTCGAAATATTGACAGATCCGAAATAGCTGAACATCGGCTCTTCAAATATTTTCAAAACCCCAACTGCCAATATTTTGTTATTTTTGCAAATACATTTACAGAAGGTTATCCATATTTATGTTTGAAAAACTAATATACCTTGAAAGTATTGACCCTTTGGAGTTTTATGGTGTCAACAATACAAAAATCGATTTAATAAAAACATTTTTCCCAAAATTGAAGATTGTCAGTCGCGGCAACCAGTTAATCATCCAGGGAAACGAAAAAGAAAGCGCTGCTTTCGAAAAAAAATTCCACCTTTTGCTCGATCATTACCACCAGTTTAACGTGTTGAGTGAAGACACGATCAGGCAGGTGATGAACAACGATATTTCGCAGATCGACCCCGGCTCCGAAAATATGAAAGACATTTTACTGCACGGAATCAGCGGAAAACCAATCCGCGCCAAAACACCTAACCAGCGGGTTTTGGTTGAAGAATGCAGAAAATCGGATTTGATTTTTGCCATTGGTCCGGCAGGAACAGGAAAAACTTACACGGCAATCGCCCTGGCCGTCAGGGCGCTGAAAAATAGAGAGATCAAACGGATTATCCTTAGCCGCCCCGCAGTGGAAGCCGGCGAAAGGCTGGGCTTTTTGCCTGGCGACCTGAAAGAAAAGATTGATCCTTACCTGCAACCGCTTTACGACGCTTTGCAGGACATGATTCCGGCCAAAAAGCTGGAAGAATTTATGAAAGACGGGATTATACAAATCGCCCCGCTGGCCTTTATGCGCGGGCGTACCCTCAGCGACGCGTTTGTTATTCTGGATGAAGCTCAAAACACCACCCTCAACCAATTAAAAATGTTTCTTACCAGAATGGGCATGAACGCCAAATTTATCATTACCGGCGACGAAACGCAGATTGACCTGCCGTCGGTGCACCATTCCGGATTGGTACAGGCAAAAAAAATACTACGGGATATCCGCGAAATTTCGTTTGTACAATTTAATACCGGCGACATCGTACGCCACCGGCTGGTACGCGAGATCGTCAATGCCTACGACGCCTGGTATCAGCAACAATTGGCAAAAAAAGAAAAATTGAAAGATAAAAACACCGACAATGAAAGCATTAACACAGACTGATTTTAATTTCCCGAAACAAAAAAGTGTCTATCACGGCAAAGTGCGCGACGTGTACAACATCAACGACGAATACTTGGTAATGGTCGTTTCAGACCGTATCTCAGCCTTTGATGTGGTGCTGCCCAAAGGCATTCCCTACAAAGGACAAGTGCTGAACCAGATCGCCTCCAAATTTTTGGATGCCACGGCCGATATCGTTCCCAACTGGAAAATTGCCTCGCCCGATCCCAATGTTACCGTTGGCCACCATTGTGAACCGTTTAAAGTTGAAATGGTGATCCGCGGCTACCTCACCGGCCACGCCTGGCGCGAATACCGCTCCGGCAAACGTAGCCTTTGTGGCGTCGCCATGCCTGAAGGAATGGTCGAAAACCAAAAATTTGAAAGCCCGATTATTACACCGACCACCAAGGCCCACGAAGGCCACGATGAAGATATTTCAAGAGAAGAAATTATTAGCCAGGGAGTTGTAAGCAGAGCCGACTATGAGCTCCTGGAAGAATACACTCAAAAATTATTTCAACGGGGAACGGAAATGGCTGCCGAAAAAGGCTTGATCCTGGTGGATACCAAATATGAGTTCGGCAAAAAAGATGGGAAGATATATTTGATTGACGAAATTCATACCCCAGATTCCAGCCGGTATTTTTATGCTGAAGGGTATGAAGAACGTCTGAAAAAGGGCGAAAATCAAAAGCAGTTGTCAAAAGAATTTGTTCGCCAGTGGCTGATCGAAAATGGCTTTCAGGGTAAAGAAGGACAACAGGTGCCTGCAATGGACGAAGCTTTTGTGAACTCTGTTTCGGAACGTTACATCGAACTTTTTGAAAACATCACCGGCGACCGGTTTGAAAAATCCGACCTGAGCGACATCAATCGACGCATTGAAGAAAATGTCAACCTCTGGCTGAAAAAATAAACCCAATTCCAGATCTTAAAGGTTTTCAAACTTTTTAAGGTCTGGAAATATCTCAACTTTCCGCCTCATTTTCCGGTTTAAAATTTATATTCCTCCCTATTTTTGAAACAAACTGCTTTTTTTTCACAAAGATTACGAACAAAAGGAGCAGTTTGCGGGTTCTTCTGGTGTGTTCAAAAAAGAGCATCGAAAATACCTAAAACTACAAAAGTATGATACGAAGTAAGACTTGCGCTGTTCCAGCCATTCAGCCTATTTTATTGTTGACTTATTGCGGATTCTGCTTCTAATAACACCTGACACACCACCAAAATTACAGATCAAACCAAAGAAGATTCATTGCAAATTTTTGTATGAGAAAATGGATAATGATATTTCTTTTGTCTTGCACAGCTCTTTTTCTGCTGGCGACAGTTGTTGTTTTATGGCGTCTTAACCGCGGGAAAAGCTATGATGAAAGTGGAATTGTTCACATCAAGAGCAGTGAAAACGGGTATCAGTTGTACCGGCAGGGCAAACCATTTTACATCAAAGGCGCCGGCGGAGACAAATATTTTAAGGAGCTTTCGGAAACAGGAGCAAATACTGTCAGGTTGTACGACACCTTAAATATTAAGAACGCACTTGATGAAGCCCATAAATACAATCTTGCAGTAATCGTCGATCTGCCCATGTATCGTTTCAGCACTGATTACAACCCCTACCTGGTTGATTCAATCCGGGTTTCAACAAAAAGAGACCTTCTCCAAACAGTTAGGAAATACAAAAACCATCCGGCTGTTTTAATGTGGAATCTTGGAAATGAACTGCAGTATCCGACGATCATCCGAAATAATAAAATTGCCCGAAATCTTGACGAATTAAACAAAGTATTTGCTCAACTCCGGAACCGTCGCAGCTTTATCGATACTTTTAACGAATTAATTGACCTGATCCACAAGGAAGATCCAAATCATCCGGTAACTACAAGTATTTCAACCGATGTATTCTGGAAACAGGTGCTGAGTATTCACCTGTTCTCACCAGATATTGATGTTTTGGGGTATAACATCTTCGCGCCGCCGAACAACATCAGAGTTTTTATCGACAGGCTATCGTACTTTATCAGATTAAAACCCTATTACCTCAGCGAATGGGGAATTGAAGGTCCGTGGGCCCAGAAAAAAACAACATGGGGTGCGCCAATTGAAACGACGAGCATTGGAAAAGCTGAAAAATACCTGGAAAATCACGCCATCTTTAAAAGTAAATATCGGGATTCGATGGGCAGCATTGCTTTTTATTGGGGGCAAAAACAAGAAACTACCCACACCTGGTTCAGTATATTCGATGAAGAAGGGCGAAAGTCGCAGGTTTTTTATGCATTAAAATACATTTGGAAAGATGAATCGGACAGCACGGAATGGACACCTCAAATAAAACACTTGGTGCTCAACAATAAAGGAGCAGAAAATCACCTTTTTTTTAAACCGAATGAAGTTGTTCAGGCACAGCTTTTTTTCAAAAATAGCGCGGATTCCACTTTTCGGTATCAATGGGAACTTTATGAAGAAGAGTGGAATTATTTGGGCGGTGGTGTAGCTCACAAAAAGCCCAAACAAATTGAAACCTTTATCGAAATAAAGAACGACAGCCTCATTTCTTTTACAACTCCTTCAACAGAAGGACCTTACAGGATATTCGTAAATATATATAATCAAAAAGGTGGTTTGGCAACCGCAAATGTGCCATTTTATGTTTTAAAACCTGAAAAACAAGCACACAAATGATAATCTCACCGGCAAAAAAAGAACGTAGAATCCTCAGGATGATCATTCTTGTTGGGTTATTAAGTTTTGCCAATTTTTTCTATTGGCTCGTAAACCCCAGCCTGATTGAATACAGGATTCTCTTTTGGTTGCTCATGATTACAATAATTTATGATTCACTGAGAACCATCTATCTGTGGTATTACTATTGGGATCTTTCAATGCCGGAAAAACCCGAACTAAAATCGAATTTTACAGTCGATATTTTAACAACTTATTTTCCGGGTGAACCTTATGATATGATTAAGGACACACTGCTTGCCATTCAAAAAATTAAATATCCCCACACAACCTATTTATGCGACGAAGCAAATGACGAGCACCTAAAGTCATTCTGCAAAGAGCATCACATTGTGCACGTTACGCGCAACAACCGGATTGATGCCAAAGCCGGAAATATTAACAACGCGTTGAAACAAGCAACCGGAGAAATATGCCTGATCCTTGATCCTGACCATGTTCCTAAAGAAGACATTTTGGATGAATTGATTCCTTATTTTGAAGATGAAAAAATCGGTTTCGTGCAATCGGTGCAGGCTTATTACAATATCAACGAATCGTTGGTCGCAAGGGGAGCTGCCGAACAAACCTTCCTCTTTTACGGGCCGATAATGATGGGAATGAACTCACACGGAACGGTTAACGCAATTGGCGCCAACTGTTGTTTCCGGCGTAAGGCATTGGATTCCATCGGCGGCCATGCACCGGGATTGTCCGAAGACATGCATACGGCTATGCAACTGCATGCAAAAGGCTGGAAGTCGGTTTATGTTCCAAAAGCGCTTACCAAAGGACTGGTTCCGGCAACCATCACCTCGTATTATAAACAGCAATTAAAATGGTCGAGAGGAACGTTGGACCTGCTGTTTTCGGTTTATCCGAAACTTTTCAAGCAGTTTACATTGCGGCAAAAAATCCATTATGGCATTCTGCCTCTGCACTATCTTTCAGGCATCATTTACCTGATTGCCTTTTTGATTCCTGTTATCTCACTTTATATGGCATCAATTCCCTGGAAAGGAAACATTTTAGATTTTGCTGTTATGTTTTTGCCGGTAATCAGCTCAATCATTCTCGTAAAACTTTACATCGAAAAATGGCTAATCCATAAAAGTGAACGGGGAATCCACCTGATTGGCGGAATTTTACAAGCCTGCACGTGGTGGATATTCAGCGTCGGCTTCATTTACACCATCATCGGCAAAAAAGTACCCTATTTGCCGACACCCAAGGAAAACCAGGGAGATACCCATTTTGCCATTTTATTGCCCAACTTATTGATTATCTTGCTTTCTGTTTCAGCCATCATTTACGGACTGTCCATCGATTTCACACCCTTTTCTGTTTTTATGTCGGGTTTTGCGGTGCTGAATATCATATTTATGCTTTACTCGTTTGTTTTTGCCTATGAAAAGTCAAAGGCGGTAACGTTCAGCTTCAATTCTGAAAACACAAAAACGAATCTTCTTAACCGAGCTAAAACTTCCGGTTTACGTGCTCTCCGAAAAATGGCATTACCGGTGATTGTTCTTATTCTAATTACTTCCGTTTCAGTCCAATACTACGAACAACATTTACGCTGGAAAATTCCGCCGCCAACAGCTTCTGAAAAAGCGAAAATTAACTACTTCGGAATTTTTGCTCCTGCAGGCGATTCGGGGATTACCGGCATGAAAAAGGCCAATCAAGTTGCTCACGACATCAATGTGAAATTTAGCCTCATTTCAATTTATTTGGCGTGGAACCAGGATATACAGGCGACGTTTCCCGAGGCTTTACTCGACTCGATCTATCGACAGGAATCGCTGCCGGTAATTACCTGGGAACCATGGATGAACACTTTTGATCTTGATTCCCGGACCAAAGAAAACAAGTCGGTTTTTGAACTTGTTGCTGAAGGTTATTTCGACAATTATCTTACCGACTTTTCTGTCAGACTAAAAAACTTGCAACGACCTGTTTTTCTGCGCTTCGCCCATGAGTTCGACAATCCTTTTTACCCTTGGTATTCAGGAGAAAGTCATGCTGCTTCCTCGTTTAAAAAAGCTTGGGTTCATGTGTACGAAGTTTTCAAAAAAAATGGCGCCCACAACGTGATTTGGGTTTGGAACCCCTGGAAACCCGAAAATGTAGCCGCATTTTATCCCGGTGAAGAATACGTGGATTGGCTGGGTGTAAATATTCTGAATTACGGCCAATATAATCCCAATAAAGAAAATGTCAGTTTCAGCGGCTTGTACGAACCATTTCACGAAGAATTTAAAAAACTACCCGACACTCCGGTTTTGGTTTCAGAACTGGGAACACAAGGCGATAAACAATACCGGGAGCAGTGGTTTGACGAAGCTTTTGCTGCGATTGAAAATGATTTCCAGGAAATAAGTTCACTCATTTTCTTTAACAGCAGCTTTGATTCCAACTGGCCCGCTAACCTTGACCCGCAGGATGACTATCTCGACTGGACGATTCCCCAAAACCTGTACCTGGCTGATTTACAGCGACAAAATATTATCCAGGATTACATCTTCACCAAACTCCCTGAATTGGATTCATCTGGAAACGAGCCAATTATCATTTCCAAACAACATGCGGGGTTATCTGATATCGTTGGGATAAACCTGAAAAAAGGGCATGATTGGCGTGTTGATTTTGATGTTCTGGATCGAAAGAATTTATTACGCGATTTCAATAAAATTGAAAAGTTGGGGATCAACACTTTAAAATATGAAGGAAATTCCATCTATGACTACAACGTACTGAACATCAGCAAGGATTTCAATTTCAAAATTTCTATGGCTTTTTGGATTTTTTCGGATATTGACTTTGTAAAAAGCAACAAAAGAGCCGATGACCTTAAAAAAATGATCCTTGGAAAAATTCATAAATACAAAGACCGGGAAAATATTACTTCCTGGAACATCCAAAATGATGTTCTTTACAATCAGAAAGACAGCTATCACAAACCTGAACTGCTTTACCAAAATTTGGCATACATTGTTTGGTTAAGGGATCTGATACGGGAGATAAAAAAAATTGACACAAAAAGACCGGTGTTTGTTGACCTTGAAGTAAGCCAGGAAGCCATCTATCATTCAAAACTGCTGTTGACCAATATTCCTGAAATTGATGCCTTGGGACTGGTGGTCAAAAATGATGTTTACCTGAACCCACTGAAAAAACTACTGACTCAATTCGGTGTCCACTACGTGTACAGCGAAATCAGAGAAAAATCGTTGGCAGACAATGGTATCTACGATTCCAAAGAACCATTTTTTATTACAGCCTGGCAAGATCAATATGAAGAGAACAAACTTTTTATGGACGGCATTACCGATCGGAATGCTAGATACAAAGCCGATTATTTTAATCTGTATCGTGCAATTCATCAGTCCGGTCCACGGGTCAACGAATTAAAAACCCGCATTTTAAGGCCTGCCACACCGATTTATAAAAATCAGAGCTACATTTATCACGCGATGGTTTACGACGATAGTACCGGGTGGAAATCGGGCTATACCATTCAGGATTTAAAGTTTGAATGGTCCCTTCTGCGATGTGATATCAATGGAAATTATACGGCAATCAAAGAAATTGGCCAAGGGCCCGTACTATCTTTGCAAGTACCTTCCAAATATGAATATTACCGACTAATGCTGACAACCATCAATGCTGACACGATAACATCGACAATAACAACATTAAACACTCCTTTGTATTACGAAAACTGATAAAAAACAAACACCGATGGCTTCCCTGTCATAAAAATCCTGAAAAAACGGGCTTTTTTCAAAATAATATTGACTTTTTTTCGACTTCCATCTTCTCCATCACTCAAATTGTGCTGCAATATTCAACAGTGTTTAAAAATCACACAACATATCCTTTCTTCCTGAAAAACAAATACTTGTATTATAGCTACTATTCAAGTGTTTAATTATTAAACACTTTTTATTTTAAAAATTTTCACAATCACAACAATAACTACCTGATAAACTGATATTTATCTGGCAAATATTCTTATGGCATTGTAATTGGAATACCCCAAACAAAGAAGTTCATATCCAGAAATATTGACTTTATAAATTCGGGATTAACCTTTAACCAGAAGAATATCATGAAAAACATTTTCACCTTTCTCACAGGCTTGTTGTCGCTGCTTATAAGCACTACAACTATCTGCAACACTCCCCTTACTGATGATGGAGATCTGCAAAATGCCCCTATTGAAAATACGTTAACCATTGTGGCCACACCTGCCCTGTTTGGACTGGCCACTGATTGGGCGGATGCCTATACCGGCTTAAACCCGGCAATCACTGTTAAAGTTAAGCCATTTACAGATGATCTGTCGGAGCACAACGCCCTCTTTTTAGCACCCGCGGACTCACCGGAGGCCGCTCTTGCGCAATGGAAAATGCCTGTTGCCAGCGAAGCTGTTGTGCTGGTGATGAACGCACAAAATCCGATGCTTGACGAAATCAACCTGCAGGGTATCTCTGCAGAAAAAATGGCCGCTGTATTTGCAAACAAGGACAAACAAAGCTGGACTTTGTTGATCGACGGCGGGCAAAACACCCCGGTGAATTTTTCTTTTACTGATAATACAGTAGTAAAAGAACGTATATCAACTTTCACAAAATCGCCTATTTCTGTAATCGAAACACAAACAGCAATGCCTGTTGAAGAATTCCTCTCTTCAGTAAAAAAAGACCCTTATGTGATCGGTTTTTGCAAACTGACAGACATTCTGGAAAAGGGAAAAAACGAGCTGCCCGCTGGCATCAAACTGGCTCCGGTTGACAAAAACGGAAACGGTCGCATGGACGCCTTTGAGAAAATTTACAACGACGTGGATGTCTTCACAAGAGGCGTTTGGATTGGAAAATATCCAAAAGATTTATGCGCAAACATTTTTGTTCTGGCAAATTCAAAACCAGAAGATCAGCAGACACTCACATTTTTGAACTGGATATTGGCCGGAGGCCAGCAACAACTCAATTCCAACGGATTTGCTGAATTGACCAGCACCGTCAGACGCGCAAATCTTGAGGCATTGGCGCTCAAACCAAATTCATCTGATCAGCCAAATAAGCCGTCAATGCCGCTTTCAACAACAATGATTTTAGTTTTCGTAACAGGATTGGCAATAATTATCGTTTTTATCGTCAGGTCCTTCAGAAATGAAAAACCTCGGGTCAGAGAAGAAATACTTGCGATGGTTTCGGGATTTGATGAAAATTCTGTTGCAGCGCCAAAAGGCCTTTATTTCGACAAAACGCATACCTGGGCTTTTTTGGAAAAAGATGGACTGATAAAAATTGGTGTCGATGATTTCCTGCAACACATCACCGGAGCATTGACCCGCGTAAAAATGAAGGGCGCCGGCGACAAAATAAGAAGGGGAGAAAAGATATTGTCGATCATACGGAATGGCAAACAGTTAAATATTTATGCTCCTGTTTCGGGAACTATCAAAGAACACAACGGACTGCTCCTCTCCGACTCGTCACTCATCAATTCATCGCCGTATGACAATGGCTGGGTATATCTAATCGAACCAAAAAATTGGCTGCGCGAAGTACAGTTCCTCTTCCCGGCCCAAGCGTACAAAACCTGGCTTCAGGATGAATTTGCCCGTCTGAAGGACTTTTTTGCAGCTTCAGCAAAATCAAATCATGCTGTTTACGAGCATATTATTCTTCAGGATGGCGGAGAAATTACCGACAACGTACTGGCTGATCTGGGGCCTGAGGTGTGGGAAGATTTTCAAACTTCCTTTATCGATGTTTCAAGATAAGCGTCCAAAGAACCTTGCTTTAATCAATAATAAAAAACCTGAAATTATGAGTTTAGATCGACGAAACTTCTTCAAAGCCATAGGCTTTGCAGGAGCGACACTTGCCGTTGGAAAAAGTTTTGGGAACAATTCTTCGGAAAGCAGCGAAACAGAATTTTACGGGATGCTGTACGATGCAACCCTCTGTATCGGATGCAAAGCTTGTGAAAAGGCTTGCGCAAAAGATCATGGATTCCCTGAGCCGGATGATGAAATTAAGGCCGGCATTTTGCGCGAAACCAACGAGTCGAGGCGGGCAGTGATCAACAAGTTTGAGACCTCAAAAGGGGAGGTTTTTGCCCGCACTTCGTGCATGCACTGTAACGAACCGGCCTGTGCAGCGGCATGCCTCACGCAAGCTATGTACAAAACCAAAGAAGGCCCGGTGATCTGGCGGGGCGAAAAATGTATGGGCTGCCGTTATTGCATGCTTTCCTGCCCCTTCGACGTTCCGAAGTTTGAATATCAAAGTGCCAACCCGATTATCCAAAAGTGCGACCTTTGTTACGACCGGATCAAACGAGGTGAAATACCGGTTTGTGCAGAAACTTGCGGCGATGCGCTCATTTTTGGCACCCGCAGGGAGTTATTGGCCGAGGCACGAAAAAGAATCGTGGAAAGCCCCGGCGATTATATCGATCATATTTTTGGTGAAACCGTAGCCGGAGGAACATCATCTTTGTCCATTTCGCCAGCTCCGCTTGAAGAGATCGGGAAAAACCCCAACCTTCAGCATTCGTCATATCCGGCGCTCACCAAAGGATTTCTCTACAGCGTTCCATCTGTTTTTGTGCTTTTGCCATCACTTTTACTGGGAATTCACGAAGCAACAAAATCCAACAAACCCAAAAAAGAAGGCCATGAATAACGAGACCTATCCAATGACAAAAGAAAGCCAACCAGTTTGGCAATTTTTGATAAGTGAGCTAAAACCAAAAGGTAAATGGCTGACACCTTTCAATATAATTTCCATCCCGGTAATGATAATTGCCGCCGTGTTGCTGGTCATCCGTTTCAGGGACGGGTTGGGCGCTGTTTCCAATTTGACACAGGAAGTTCCATGGGGATTGTGGAAAGGTTTTAACGTGGTGACGGGTGTTGCTTTTGCCGGTGGCGCCTACGTACTCACGTTTATGGTGTACATTCTGAACCTTCAAAAATATCACTCAATTGTGAGGGTAACGGTGCTCAACGGATTTTTGGCTTATCTTTTTTATGCCGGGGTATTGCTTCTCGACCTGGGACGCCCATGGAACGTGCTGAACCCGATCATCGGAAACAACTTCGGGACCAGCTCAGTTTTGTTTCTGGTAGCCTGGCACTTTTTGCTGTACATGATGGCCCAACTCATCGAATTTTCGCCGGCTGTTGCCGAATGGCTTGGGGCAAAGCGCGCCCGGAAAATACTGTCGGGCATGACTATCGCAGCCGTTATCTTCGGAATCACTTTGTCAACGCTTCACCAATCGGGTCTGGGCGCACTTTTCCTGATGGCCAAAGAAAAAATTCATCCACTTTGGTATTCCGAATTTATTCCGCTGCTTTTTTTAGTTTCCAGCATTTTTGCCGGGCTGTCCATGGTCATTTTTGAAGGGTCGCTCAGCAGCAAAGTGTTCTTCAACCAAATCAGTGAAAAAAATCTGAGGGAAAGAAACAGCATTGTTCATGGGCTGGCAAAAATCTGCGCAGGAGTAATGTTTGCCTATTTCTTTCTGCAATTCCTGGTGTTTATCCACAACAAAAACTGGGCACTGCTCAACACACCAATGGGGTATTTGTTTCTGCTGGAAATGATCGGATTTGTACTTTGCCCAATGATTCTTTTCTTTTACAGCTATCGCAAACACAATATTCGCATGGTGAGGCTTGCCGCAATACTGACGATTGTGGGCATAATCCTGAACAGGTTGAATGTGGCCATCATTGGTTTCCGTTGGGACGCCGCAACCCGTTACATTCCGTCCTGGATGGAAGTTGTAGTTGCCGTGGCTGTTATATTTGTTGAAATCTGGATATTCAGATGGGTAGTTCGCCGGATGCCGGTGCTGACAGAATCTCCAGCCTGGGTAAAAAATGAAAAATAAACCAGCTCCGGGCCTTGGCAAAGGCTTCAGGAAGCATAAAAATGAAAACGATGAATGCATTTACTTATCAGAATATTTTCGAGACAAAGGGGATTGAATACCTTGCTATTCTTATGTTTTTTGCCTTGCTTGTTCCGTTCTGGCTATTTTTGAACAAACAGGTAAAAGCGAAAAAAAACATTCAAACAAAACCGCAGGAACCAATCGTACCGGGAATTCTGTCTGCAAAAAATCTCAAAATACTACAGGGTATTCTGTACAGCAACAACCACACCTGGATGCACCTGGAAAAGCTCGGACTGGCAAAAGTTGGCCTCGACGACCTGTTGCTGCACATTACCGGCAAAATCAACTTCAGTTTGATCAGATACCCGGGCGATGTGATTAAAAAAGGTGACTTAATTGCCAGGATTCACAATCAGGGAAGGACCCTTAACATTTTTTCGCCTTTGTCAGGCGAAATTATCGAAACCAACACCCTGATTATTGACCAGCCAGGCATACTTAATGAAGATCCGTATGAGAAAGGATGGCTGTACCGCATGAAGCCGCTTCAATGGCTCGCAGAGGCTGGCTCGTGTTACCTCGCAGAAGATGCGACAAGTTGGTCGAAAAGCGAACTCGAACGGTTTAAAGATTTTTTGCCGGCTTCAGTAGCACAACATCTTCCAGAACCCTCGGACTTTATTTTGCAGGATGGCGGAGAAATAATTGACCATCCGCTTTCGGGGCTTCCAGATGGTGTTTGGCAGGACTTTCAGAACCACTTTTTAAACCATCTGGAAAAACCCTGAAAACCGTACCTGCGTTTGCCAAAGGCTGATTAAAAAGTCAACAGTTTTCAAGCTCGCGGACGATCCGTAAAGCACCATTTTTTTGCAGTCCGGTTTATTATCTATAACCAAAGCGATGTGCGGCGTACGTCGCTTTGGTTGTTGAAAAAAGCCACAACTCCGGATGCTTTAAAGCAGGAGTTGCAAAACAAGTTGCAAAAACTAGCATGAATTGAAAATTTGCAACTAATTTAGCGCCTGTACACAAACCAAATTGACTGTTATGCCCTGGCTCAAAAAATCAACTGACAAAAATCTCCCCGGCAGCCCGATTCTGAAAGGTTATGCCAGGTTTCGCTCGTCGATCTATGGCAGGGTTGTGTTCACCATCACCATTTCTTCCTTTTTTTTGTTTCTGGCGTTTGGCGCCATTTTCCGCTCGGTCAATGAAGGATACATGCGGTCGGTGATCAACGAAAATGGCAACAACATCGGCTATCTGGTCGAAGGCGCGCTTTACCGGTCAATGCTCGAAAATGATCAGAGTTCGTTACAAAGTACGCTTGATCTGATCAACAACATGTCGGGCATTGAAGATGTCAATATGTATGACAAAGACAATAACCTGGTTTATACCTCTATTTCAGATGATATTGCCAACCACACCGATCCTGATTGCAAAAGCTGTCACGACGATTTTGCTGAAATGTTTTCGGAGATGGAAAAATCGTATCGAATCATAGATGCAGATAGTGAATGCATTATGAATCCGGGAACCAATAAAAACAGCAGGCATTTGCTGATCAAGTCACCAATTTTGAACAATCCATCCTGCTCGGTGAGCGAATGTCATGCGCACGATCCCAGTGAGGCAATTCTGGGTTCGCTCATTATAAAAATGCCGCTTGACGGATTGGACACTGCCTTGCAAAAATCCACGGCCGACTACTTTCTGCTGGCAGCCTTGCTGACTTTTTTACTCGTGTTGTTTTTGATCTTCTTCACCAACAAAAAAATCAAGAACCCTTTAAATGAAATCGTTTTTGCCAGCGAAGCGGTTGCAAAAGGCGATATCAGCACGCGTCTGGAAATAAAACCCAATCAACTTTCCGACATGCGGATGGTTTCATCGGCTTTCAACAGCATGCTCGACAACCTGCAAACAGCAAACCGGGAGCTACAAAACTGGTCGCAACAACTGGAGTATAAAGTCCAGAAAAAATCAGAAGAGCTGGGACGCGCACAAAACGAACTAATTAATATTGAACGGATTGCGTCGCTCGGGAAACTATCGTTATCAGTTGCCCACGAAATCAACAACCCGTTGTCGGGAATACTGATTTATACCAAGCTCATATACAAACAGCTGAACAATCAGGAGCTGGAGCCCGCCAAAAAATCGACGATGCTCAAACACCTGAAACTGATTGAAGGCGAAACAAAACGCTGCGGCGACATTGTGAAAGGACTGCTCGACTTTTCGAGAAAAGACCAAAATGGATTTGAACCAAAACACCTGCACGACATCCTTTTGGAAACCGTTGAACTGATGTCGCACCCGATGAAAATCGCCAACATTCATTTTTTAAATGATTTTAGCGCCAAAGCCGACCTGGTCCATTGTAGTGCAAACCAGATCAAACAAGCTTGTATCGCCATACTCGTCAATGCTTCGGAAGCGGTTGCGCAAAACGGGGAGGTGCTGGTCCGGACGCTGAATCCGGATGACGAACACATCCGAATCGAAATTACCGACAACGGCGTCGGGATCGCGGAGGAAGACATTCCGCATATTTTTGAACCTTTCTTTTCAACCAAAGAACACGCGAGCGGTATCGGCCTTGGGCTGGCAATTGTGCATGGCATCGTGCAGAGCCACAAGGGAAAAACCGATGTCAGATCAGACCGGGGAAAAGAAACTACCATTTCAATCACATTACCTTTGGTACGTAACTGAAATTCATCATGGGAAAAAAAATCTCCATACTCATTGTTGACGACGAAGAATCGGTCAGGGATTCGCTGTATAACTGGTTTGTTGAAGACGGATATCACGTGGAATGCGCCGAAAATGCCAAAACGGCACTCGCCATGCTTGAATCGGCGGGCTTCGATATTATTCTGGCTGATATTAAAATGCCCGGCATGGATGGGCTCGAAATGCTCAAACGCATCAAAGCGATACGAAAAGAATCCATCGTGATCATCATGACGGCTTTTGCCACAGTTGACACGGCGGTTCAGGCATTGAAAGACGACGCCTATGATTATGTGACCAAACCTTTTGATCCGGACGATCTTTCTCATTTAATCAGAAATGCGTCCAAACAAATTTCGCTGATTGAAGAAAACGAAATCCTGAAAGAAAAAGTGGTTTCGTTGGAAAATATCGAAGATTTGATTGGCAACAGCGAAGCCATGCAAAAGGTGCTAAAGGAAATTGAAAGCGTGGCGCAATCAAACGCTTCAGTGATCATCACCGGAGAAAGCGGCACCGGCAAAGAATTGGTTGCCAGAGCAATTCATGCCAATTCATCCCGCAGGTTTTTTCCGCTGGTTAGTGTACACTGCGGTGCACTCACCGAAAGTTTGCTGGAAAGTGAACTGTTCGGCCACGAAAAAGGTGCTTTTACTGGGGCCGTTTATAACCGCAAAGGGCGTTTCGAGATGGCCGACAGCGGCACTATTTTTCTGGATGAAATAGCCACCATTTCATCAAAAATGCAGGTGGAACTCCTTCGGGTGCTCGAAAGTAAAAGTTTTGTGAGGGTTGGAGGTAACAAAGAAATCAGCTCCGATTTCCGCGTGATTTGCGCCACCAACCGCGATCTGAAAAGTATGGTTGACAAAGGAATTTTCCGCGAAGACCTTTTTTACCGCCTCAATGTAGTCAATATCAATGTCCCCCCTTTGCGCGAACGCGTGGAGGACATTCCGCTGCTGGTTGACTATTTCATTAAAAAATACTGCACCACAATGAACCGTCCGCTCATTACAATTGACCAGGCAGCGCTGAAACGGCTTGAAGAATTTTCTTTCCCCGGTAACATCCGCGAACTCGAAAATATGATTGAACGCGCCATTGTGGTAGGAAACGGAAAAAAAATCAGTCTGAAAGACCTTCCAATCGGAAAAGAAATGGCGGCGCCGCGTTTTGAAAGCCTCGATGATATTGAAAAAAACCACATTTCGCATATTCTTTCAAAGTACAACTGGAACATTTCCGCTTCGGCCAAAGCCCTGAAAATAGACCGGGTAACACTCTACAACAAAATAAAAAAGTACGATATAAAACCAACCGCATAAATAACAGGTTTTGGTTAAAACGATCCATCATATCAACTTGATCTCCTTCGGATATTTTGAAAAGGAACTTCTTGAAATGATTGTCAATGACGTTGAACGGGAATTTTTAGTTCCTGTAAAAACAAAAGAAGGCTACCTGGATTTAAGCGATTTTTATGACGCCCCGCGAAGACAATATGATGGAAACAAATTATTGAAAGCGCTGGAACTACATTATGCGTCAAACGATTATAAAACATTAGGGTTATTTAATGTTGACCTGTTCATTCCAATCCTTACCTACATTTTCGGGCAAGCTTTTTTGAACGGAAATACCGGCATTGCTTCAATTTACCGGCTTGAGAACGAACGTTACGGGATAAAACCTGATAAACAGCTTTTTGTCAGCCGCTTTTGCAAAGAAGTAATTCATGAACTTGGGCACACATTTGGGCTGATCCACTGCCGCAACCAGTCATGCGTGATGCGCTCGAGCACCTACGTTGAAGACATTGATCAGAAAAGCCACCACTTCTGCCAAAAATGCAGGGAAGAACTCGACAACCCGCGCCAATAGCTTCAAACCAGTCGGAAATGTTGTCATTTTTGACGTTACCCTGTTAAAACTTGTTAAACATTTCAAATGAAACAAAAACACCTAAAACAGTGGCATTCTTTATGCGTTAAATTAGCACATCAAAAAAATCGCTAATCATTATCAATAAAATTTAAAATAAAAAAGAGATGAAAAACTATAAAAAGGTTGTACTGACATTTTTTATCGCAATAACAAGCGCGTTTATTGCTGTGTGGGCCTACAGCCGTTTTTTCAACGAACCACAGATTGTGACAGTAACACAGGACCAGGCAATGAGGTACGCCAGTTTGCCGTCGGCGCCACAGGGAGAAGCCCCCGACTTGACTTATGCTGCAGAAAATTCAGTTCATGCGGTGGTTCACGTCAAGGTGACATCAAAACAAGAAGAACAATATTATACCAATCCCTTTTATGAGTGGTTTTACGGTGACCGTTACCGCCAGCAGCAACCTCAGCTACGCGAAGGTGCGGGCTCCGGGGTAATTATCTCCAAAGATGGCTATATCGTCACCAACAACCATGTTATTGAAGGAGCAGACAATACAGTCGTGGTGCTAAACGACAACCGGCAATATGCTGCAAAGTTGATCGGAACCGATCCGACAACCGATCTTGCGCTTCTAAAAATTGATGAAGACAATCTGCCGTTCCTGAAATTCGGAAATTCTGATGCTTTAAAATTGGGCGAATGGGTACTGGCCGTGGGCAATCCGTTCAACCTGACCTCAACCGTAACAGCGGGCATTGTCAGTGCCAAAAGCAGGTCGATCGGGATCAACCGGGCTGACATGAGCATTGAAGCTTTCATCCAGACTGACGCTGCCGTCAATCCCGGTAATAGCGGCGGTGCTTTGGTGAATATGAATGGGGAGCTGGTTGGCATTAATACTGCAATCGCTTCACGAACAGGATCATACAGTGGATACTCATTTGCCGTACCAGCAGCAATCGTTCAAAAGGTGATCGGCGATCTCAAAGAATACGGACAAGTGCAGAGGGCCCTGCTGGGTGTTATTATTCAAAGTGTTGATGCCAAAGTTGCAAAAGATTATAACCTCGACAAGATTGAAGGAGTCCACATCCGCGAAGTAAACCCGAACAGTGCTGCCGAAGAAGCAGGTATAAAAACCAACGATGTTATTTTAAATATTGATGGAGTAAATGTCAACTCAACGGCACAACTTCAGGAGCAAATCAGCAAAAGGCGGCCTGGCGACGTGGTAAAAGTTTTGATAAAAAGAGATGGCAAACCGAAACAAATTAATGTGACCCTCCGTAACATGCACGGAGATACAGAAATCGTAAAAGGAAGCGACAACAATTACCTTGGAGCAGCCTTTGCAGAACTGACAGAAAACGAAAAATACCAACTTCGCTTAAGCCATGGAATAAAAATCACCAAATTAGGTAAAGGCAAACTTAAGGACGCAGGTCTGAAAGAAGGTTTTGTCATCACTGAGGTGAACAAGGAGAAGGTGGAAGTGGTTAATGATCTTAAACGAATCATTAGCAGAGCGAAAGGTGGTGTTCTAATTGAAGGAAAATATCAGAGTGGCGAACCGGCATATTTTGTTTTTGGTGTTACGGAATGATTATTGTTCACGAATAATTAACAAACCAAAAACCAATTGCCCAAAGCCGTGTTTTAGTTTGAATTATTGACTGCAAAAGTCTATATTTGCACGATTTTTTAGAAGGGTATAATGAGACAATTAAAGATTACAAAATCGATTACCAACCGTGAGAGTGCTTCTCTTGACAAGTATTTGCAAGAAATTGGCAAAGAAGACCTGATTACAGTTGAAGAGGAAGTGGAGTTGGCACAGCGGATAAAGAAAGGCGATCAGCATGCATTGGAAAAACTGACCCGCGCCAATTTGCGTTTTGTTGTTTCTGTTGCTAAACAATATCAAAATCAAGG
>OBJA01001130.1_pt1 | contig 19438 bp, 17 predicted proteins | sample 1519751 | NCBI WGS metagenome assembly OBJA01 (sample SAMEA3881238, study PRJEB22517) | soil metagenome | biome: lake sediment; feature: soda lake sediment; material: sediment, water from around vicinity | place: India | collected 2013-12-23 | depth 3 m
AGAAATACTTAAATTCATAGGCATTGAGCAACTATCGAATCGCAAAATTCAAAATCTTTCAGGAGGAGAAAAACAAAGAGTTGCCCTAGCCCGAAGTTTAGTAAGAAAGTCAGATTTATTATTACTTGACGAGCCATTCTCAGCTATCGACACACAAGTAAAACAATCTTTAAAAAGTCTAATAAAAAGAATATCTGAAACAGGTGTAAGTATAATTCATGTCACTCATAATATTGAAGAAGCAGTTAGCATGGCTAAGCATATATCAGTTATTGATAATGGTCAGATTATTCAGACAGGCACAGTAGAGGAACTCTTTCTTAATCCCCAAAATAGTTTTGCTGCAGATTTTTTCGGGCATAAAAATTACTTTAAGTTTAATGGATTAAAGATAATTGACAGCATTAACTATTTTTCTCCAGCGCCCGGAGTAAATATTCAAATACCACAAATAAGAGACTACGAACTAAATATTACAGGCTTTATAATTGACTCAAATAGTATTATTATTTCAGAATCACAGATTTTTTCCAGTGCAAGAAATAATTTCAATGGAAAGGTAATAAATATTTATAAAACAAATAATGCTTATGATATTGAAATTGATATAGGGATTAATATTTGGGCAACGGTTACTTTGCAATCATTCAGGGAATTAAAGCCTGAGAAAAATAAGGAATTATGGATATCATTTAAAACTTCAGCTGTGAAAGTAATTTCTTAAACATTTGGTATAATAAAAATGATTATATATAGCAACCAAATTATTTATTTTCCGTATAAATAATAAATCCTTTTACATTATGAAAAAACAAATAATTATTTCCATTTGCGCCTTAGTTTTCATGGCATCTATCTTCAGTTCATGTGATCATTTTTGTGATTCATCTCAAGAAGTTGAGGAAATTTCTTTAAGTTGGCGTGGTGATAGTCTTGGTTCTCTATTCTTAGAAAAATACCATTTAATAATGCCATTTACAATAAACGAAGTTAACGACACATTTAAGCTTAAACTTAATCTTGATTTTGAGGGAAGTTTTCTCTATGAAGAGACAGTTATGGAAAAGCTTAATGTGAATCCAGACGTTTGCATTATAACTGATACTATTGCTAATGTATTATTTCTAACAGGTTTATCAGGAAAAACCGGAAATTATAGTTTTGATGACCGAAGCATAATCTTAAAAAGATATTTTAGTAACGATTTCAGCGAAATAATTGGGAATATTGATCTAGAGTTCTTTAGAGATAAGATTCTGTGTATCAATTTCCCAGAAGAGAGCATATTAGTTTATAAAAAAAGAGATAAGATTGATAAAATTGATAAAATTGTATTTAAACCTTTTGCCATCCAAAGTGGAAAAATCCATATTACAATTAATATAAATAATAAGGATTATAACTTCAGGTTAACCGGAGAATCTATTGTTTACGCATTATTTAACACGGAAGCTATTGAAGGGAAAGAGTTAATCACAAAAATTAACGGACAAACTACGGATAATCCAGCATTATTTCCAACTCCGCAAGACATTATTAATGAAGAGATTTTCGATGGAATAATTGGGACCTCCTATCTAGGCAATAAAATATTGATCCTTGATTTATCATGTAATGAGTTTGCTATTCTAACAAACAAGTAGTTTTTAATTGACATCAAAAAACTTCCATACACCAGAATCTGGATATGATGCAATTACACTTACATCTTTATCTGCTACGGGATGAATAAAATCTATTTTGTATGCATGCAAATCAATACCTCCATCAGGATTGGAACGCGGATAACCATACTTTAAATCTCCTTTGATTGGACAATTCATATGAGATAATTGTGCCCTAATCTGATGATGTCTACCTGTTATTAGATTAACTTCAATAAGAAAAAATTTATCAGATTTGCCAATTATTTTATAATCCAGTATAGCTTCCTTAGTGTTTGCAGTAGGATGACTTTTTACAAAACTCTTATTTCTTGATTCATCCCTATGCAAGTGATTAATAAGTCTGCCCTGATCAAAAATAGGTTTTTCAGCACAAATTGCATGATAAACTTTTACAATCTTTTTATCTTGCAATAATTTGTTCATTCTTGCCAAAGCTTTTCCTGTCTTTGCAAATATTACTGCTCCACTTACAGGTCTATCGAGACGATGAACAAGACCTGCAAATACATTCCCAGGTTTATTGTACTTTTGTTTTAAGAATAGTTTAACCTTATCAACCAAACAAATATCTCCTGTTTTATCTCCCTGAACTATTTCTCCTTTAAGTTTATTGATTATCAATAAATGATTATCCTCGTATAGGATTCTGTTTTCCATCTAAATAATTGATTTTCAATTTATCATTTAATATTGTTCATTTTCATTTGGAAAATCTGACGACTTTACGTCCTCAATGTAGTTGCATACAGCTTTTCCTATTTCGTCGGCTAAATTATGATATCTTCTTAGGAATCTCGGAGAAAACTCTGTAGTAATACCCAGCATATCATGTAAAACAAGTACCTGACCATCAACCTTTCCACCCGCACCAATTCCAATGATTGGAATTTTTATTTCGGCTGTAATTTGTTCGGCAAGATTCGCAGGGATTTTCTCTAAAACAATTGCAAAGCAGCCTAGATCCTCTAAGAGATGAGCATCACTAACCAATTTTTCTGCCTCCTCTTCTTCCCTTGCCCTTACAGTATAGGTTCCAAACTTATGGATACTTTGTGGCGTTAATCCCAAATGACCCATCACCGGTATACCTGCAGATAGAATCCTTTTAACAGAATCTTTTATTTCTGCTCCGCCTTCAATTTTAATAGCACCTGCTCCCGTTTCTTTCATAATTCTAATTGCAGATGATAATGCTAGTTTTGAATTACTTTGATAAGTTCCGAAAGGTAAGTCAACCACAACCAAGGCTCGAGTTACACCCCTTACAACACTAGCAGCATGATAAATCATTTCATTCAGAGTTATTGGCAAAGTTGAGTCATAACCTGCCATAACATTTGAGGCTGAATCACCTACTAATATTATATCAATACCTGCATTGTCAAGAAGTTTAGCCATACTGAAATCATATGCAGTCAGCATTGCAATTTTATGACCTTGAGATTTCATGGCTTGCAAGACATGAGTAGTTATTTTTTTTGCATTTGGTTTATAAATGGACATTTTTTACGATTTAAATAAAATTTTTAAACTATCTTTGTATGTAATTAAAGACAAAGATAATAAGATGAAAAGAATATATTTCCCAATTATAGTTTTAATTTTATTAATATTTAATTCTTGCAGTACAGACCTCGATATAAACGCAGAATGGGAAGACATTCCTGTAATATTTTGCGTATTAGATCAATCTCAACAATATCAATATGTAAAAGTTAATAAAACTTTTCTTGGTGAGCAGCCTGCCTCAGTGATGGCACAATATAGCGATTCTCTATATTACAATAAGGTTGAAGTTTTTCTACACGAATATCAAGGAGAGTATTTCAACTTGTCAAAAATACGCACGATTAAATTTGACGAAACAGATACTATTCCCAAAGAGCCAGGATATTTTGCATCCGAAAGGAATGTAGTTTTTATTAGTGATGTGCAGTTAAATGAAAACTATAAATATAAAATCGATGTTAAAATTGATGATGGCAGAAAAACTATTGAAAGTGAGCTAGTAGAATTAATATCGGGAGCAGTTATCACAAGACCATCTCCAAGTATTCTTTATACAGAAATGTCAAATTATAATAATCCTATTAAATATGAATTCTACTGGGGATTTAATGCAAAAGTTGCACAGGTAAAAATCTTTTTTAATTATATTGAAGTATTGAATAACGACACTAGTTACCACTCTATTGAATGGGTTCAAGCTGTTGACGTAAGAAGTAATGTAAATGAGAATGTCCCACGAGAAAAAAGCTATGAAACTCTGGCATTTTATGCATTTTTGAATAGCAATATTCCACCGCTTCCTGAAAATGCAAAAAGATATGTAAAAATGCCAAACAGCTATGAATACAAGCTTGCTATTGCTAATGAGGATTATCGAACATATATGGAAGTTTCTGCTCCTTCGCATGGCATAATACAAGATAAACCTTCTTATACTAACATGAATGGAGGATTCGGTCTTTTTGCGTCAAAATTTAATACGAATAGAATTGTGAAAATTGGTCCAAGTACTTTAGATTCTATTTCAAGAGGTATTCATACATCACATTTAGGTTTTGAGGGTAGGTATAGCCTATATTATCTGCCTCATTTTTAATCTAATACAGTCAGAATAGAAAAAATGTTAAATTATTTAGAAATTTTCTAAATAAACAAGCAACTACAAACTATTTTTCTTCGTCATCATAGTAGATATTAATTTAAAATATACAGCTATGAAAACAGGATATAACATATTACGACTACTAGAACAAAGCCTCAAATTAAGTTCAGACTTAGTAAAAGTTAGTTCATCTCTCGAAAAACTGAATAAAGATACAATTGCACGAAAAATTCTTGAATCTGGAATTAGAATCAATACTTATCTTTTCGATGCAAAATCGGCTATACTCGAGTTTGACTTTATTTACAAACTAGAGAAGGCAAAGAAAAGTGCTACCGACGTTTTGTATTGGTTGTCTCAAACCAGCAAGAGTTACGACTATCCTAAAGATAACAAACTAATAGATCAAACAAAGAAACTTATTGAGTTGATTGATAAAAAAACTTATTCAATTCAGAATAAATGTGTAGGATAGATTTTAAAAAATTAAAATCAGGAATTTCTATGAACAAAAGATAGTTTTTATTAGTTTTGCTTGATGAATAATTTAATTTCAGAATTGGAACTAATAAATCAAAAATGAAAAAGATTCTGGTAACCGGCGGCGCCGGTTTCATCGGTTCTCACTTATGTGAAAGGTTGCTTAATGAAGGTAATGAAGTAATTTGTCTTGATAATTATTTTACTGGAGCAAAATCGAATGTGATTCATTTACTAGACAAGCCATTTTTTGAATTAATTAGACATGATATTACTACCCCCTTTTTCATTGAGGTTGATGAAATTTTTAATCTAGCTTGTCCTGCCTCACCTATTCACTACCAATACAATCCAATAAAAACTATTAAAACCTCTGTAATGGGTTCGGTTAATATGCTTGGACTAGCAAAACGGATCAAAGCAAAAATTCTTCAAGCTTCTACCAGCGAAGTATACGGAGATCCTCAAATTCATCCTCAACCGGAAGATTATTGGGGTCATGTTAATCCGATTGGCTCTAGATCATGCTACGACGAAGGTAAAAGATGTGCAGAGTCGCTTTTCATTAATTATCACAAACAAAACGATGTAAAAGTAAAAATTGTTAGAATTTTTAATACATATGGTCCAAAAATGCACCCGAACGATGGACGGGTAATTTCTAATTTCATTGTTCAGGCTTTACAAAACAAACCTATAAGTATATACGGTGACGGAAATCAGACCAGAAGTTTTCAGTATATTGATGATTTAGTAGAAGCTCTTGTTAGGATGATGAACACTCCTGATGAAGTTATTGGTCCCATAAATATTGGAAATCCGGGAGAATATAGAATAATTGAAATTGCAAAAAAAATTATTGAACTAACAAATTCTGAAAGCAAAATTGAATATTTTCCATTACCAGAAGACGATCCAATTCAAAGGCAACCCGATATTAGTTTAGCACGCAAAACCTTGAATAACTGGTCGCCGGAAATTAATCTTGAAGACGGTCTTATAAAAACAATCAACTATTTTAAAAAAATAATTAAATGAAAGGAATTATTTTAGCAGGTGGAGCAGGAACACGCTTACACCCTATCACCATCAGTATTTCAAAACAGATTATTCCTGTTTACGACAAGCCAATGATTTATTATCCATTATCTGTATTAATGCTTGCAGGCATTCGAGAAGTTTTAATTATCTCCACGCCACAGGATATAAATCTATACGAACGATTATTCGGAGACGGATCGCAACTTGGCATGACAATATCTTATGCAATACAGCCATCGCCTGATGGACTTGCTCAAGCATTTATAATAGGAGAGAAATTTGTTGGAAACGACAAAGTTTGCTTAGTGCTTGGAGATAACATTTTCTATGGACAGGGTTTTGGAGGAGTTATGTTGGATGCTGCTAAACTAGACGATGGAGCTATGATATTCGGATACTACGTAAATGACCCTCAACGATATGGAGTTGCAGAATTTGATTCTAACGGAAGCGTTATCTCAATTGAAGAAAAACCTTCAAATCCGAAATCAAAATATGCTGTAACTGGATTGTACTTTTATTCAAATGATGTAGTTGAAAAAGCAAAAAGTTTAAAACCCTCAAAACGTGGAGAATTAGAGATTACAGATTTAAATAACTTGTATCTAAAAGAGAACCGACTTCAGATTAAACTATTAGGAAGAGGGTTTGCATGGCTCGACACCGGCACCCCAGAAAGTTTATTACAAGCTGCCAATTTTATTGAAACAATTGAAACACGACAAGGACTGAAAGCTTCATGCATAGAAGAAATAGCTTACAGAAGAGGCTTTATAAATAAATCTCAACTGGAACAATTGGCCGAAGCAATAAAAAATAACCAATATGGACAATACCTATTTCAGGTTTTAAATGAAGATATACCATTATGATAATTCATAAAACAAATATACCCGACCTACTTATTATTGAACCAAAAGTTTTTGGAGATAACCGGGGATATTTTTTTGAATCATGGAATTCTAAAATTGCAAAAGAATCGGGTTTATTCTTTAATCCTATACAGCATAATGAATCAAGTTCAGGATATGGCGTTATACGAGGTTTACATTATCAGTTAAACCCATTCGCTCAAGCAAAACTTGTTAGAATTATAGTTGGAAAAGTGTTAGACGTTGCTGTAGATTTAAGAAAAAATTCGCCTACTTTCGGACAACACTTTTCAATCATTTTAAGTGATGAAAATAAAAAGCAGTTCTTTATTCCAAAGGGTTTTGCTCATGGTTTTTCAGTACTAAGTGAAAAAGCTGTCTTTTCATATATGTGCAACACATATTATAACCCCAAAGCAGAAAGAGGAATAGCTTTTAATGACACTAAACTAAATATTGACTGGATGATTCCTGAAAATAAAATTATCGTTTCAGAAAAAGATATGAATAATCCAAGTTTTATAGATGCCGATAATAACTTTTAGCCAATGATAAAAATATTAGTTACAGGAGCAAATGGACAATTGGGTCAAAAAATTAGGGATAGTGAAAGTCTGATACCTGAAGCTGTATTTTTACACACAGATATAGACAGTTTGAATATAAATAGCCAAATTACAATTAAAGATTATTTTGCTACTAATAATATTGATATTCTAATTAATTGCGCTGCCTATACGGCAGTTGATAATGCTGAAGATGACTATGAATCTGCATTGACAACTAATTCTGTCGCTGTAAAAAACTTGGCTGAAGCCTCGATAAAATATGATTTTAAAATTATTCATATCTCCACTGACTATGTTTTCAACGGAGAGTCGAATAAACCTTTAAATGAAGAAGATAAGGAAAATCCAATAAATAATTACGGCAAATCAAAACTTGAAGGAGAAAAACAACTACTCAATGTTAATCCTGATGCAATAATTATTAGAACATCTTGGCTGTATAGTGAGTATGGGAGCAATTTTTTGAAAACAATGTTAAAACTGGCAAATGAAATAGATTCACTTAAAGTCGTATACGATCAGGTTGGAACGCCAACTTACGCTGGAGATCTTGCAGAAGCTATAGTTAATATATGTAAGAATAAAGTTTGGACACCCGGAATATATCATTATTCGAATCTCGGAGTATGCTCTTGGTATGATTTTGCAAATGAAATATTTTCTAATTGTGATAAGAAGATAAAGTTAATCCCAGTTTTAAGCTCAGCATTTCCTGCAAAAGCAAAGCGTCCATATTATAGTGTTTTAGATAAATCAAAAATTGCCAATACTTATAACTTGAATATTCCATACTGGACTGATTCGGTATCAAAATGCTTAAATTTAATTAAATAGATTAAAATCTAAATTAATTTTCGACTAATCCGTCAAGAACTATTTTAATAAGATTCTTCATTGCAGGTTTATAATCTTTACAATATTGCTTTATATATCTGTTTGCAATTATTACACAAACAGTAGCAGCACTATGCCCCAGAAGAGAAGATAGACCAAATAAAGCAGAACTTTCCATTTCATAATTCGTAATCTTTTTACTATCGTATGTAAAAGCCCGAATTTTATCATTAATATCCTTATCTAGTATTTCTAGCCGCAACTCTCTCCCTTGCGGACCATAAAAACCGGGAGCAGAAATAGTTATTCCTTTTCTAAATTTTTTCCCAATTTTATTATTCAAAGTGTCAGAAGAATTTACAAAGTATGGAGAAGCTAGAATACTATTCCATTCCATATGTTGTTTGAATGCAACTTCCATTTTTAAATCACAAACTTCATTTCTTCTTTTATAAAAGTTTAGTAATCCGTCGAATCCAATAGAAATTTCTGACATTAGAAACGATTCTATCTCAATATCTTCCTGAAGTGCTCCTGAAGTTCCTATTCTAACAAAATTTAGAGACTTATGATTACTATTCGCAATACGTTTTTTCAAATCGATATTAGCCAATGCATCTAGTTCATTTAAAACTATATCAATGTTATCAGTACCAATTCCTGTAGCAATAACTGAAATCCTTTTAGATTTATAGTATCCTGTGTGTGTAATAAACTCCCTGTTAGTTACCTTGTGTTCTATTTTTTCAAAATTATCAGAAATTAATGCAACCCTGCCGGGATCACCAACAAGAATTATATCATCTGCAATTTGCTCCGGTTTCAATTTTAAATGAAAAATGCTGCCATCTCCATTTACTATTAATTCTGACTCTGGTATTTTGTATGATTTTTTCATTTTTAGAGATTAAAATCTGTTTAAATTCTTAATATTTTGTTATTTATCATGTCTCAAATAAAAAATATTCATATATTTGAGAAGTTTATGAATCAAATTTAACATATTATTCGCACATGACAAAACTAAAAATTCTAATCCCAACTAATTTCAACCCTCAATCAGAAATAGCACTTAAACAGGGATTATATTTTGCAGAAAAAAATTCTGCAGATGTAATATTATTACATGTCATAGAAGGTAATTTATCAAAAGACAATCATGATTTCGTTGAATCTGAGAAAAAACTAAAAGAAATAATAAAGAAACAAAATATAAATAAAGGAATAAAGTTAACTGGAAAAACCGCGTCAGGTAAAGTTATTCCTGAAATAATTAGAACTACAAATTTAATAAAGCCTGAATTCCTACTTATTGGAACTGAAGCTGACTCCAAACCATTCAAATCTACAAGTCTAAGTCTGATAGAGGAAATTGATTGCCCCGTAATAATTTTAAATCAAAAAACTTTGCAAAGGGGTTGCCAATCAATTGTTCTTCCATTAGATTTAAGCAAAGAAACGACACAAAAACTTGAACATGCAATAAGTTTTGCAAGAGCATATAATTCAACAATACATGTGATTTCGGCCACAAATATTAAAGATGAAATAAAAATTGAACTATTACGAAAAAAAATACTTCATGTTAAGAATTCCATATTGAAAGCTGGGATTAAATGCGAGAGTGAATTATTTGTGACTGGAGGGAACAAGGAGGTGATGGCAAATCAAATAAATGATTATGCTGATGACATAAAAGCCGGTCTTATAGTTATAATGACAAGACAAGAAAATCGTATTGAAAAACTTTTCATTGGTAGCATGGCATCAATATTAATAAAAAAATCGAGAGTTCCTGTATTGTGTGTTAGTCCAAAAAGTTAACTTTGCAAAAAATAATTATAAATAAACTAAAACAATTATTATGAACATTCAAAAGTACAGAAAATTAATCATTGGTGCGGGAATAGTAATATTCTTATTAATTATATTCAGCAGCTCAATGTTTTTCATTGTAAAGCCAGGCGAAAGAGCAATTATCTTCCGCCCATTTGGAACAGGTTTAGATACCGAAAATGTCTTTATCCCAGGATTTCACGTTGTAGCACCTTGGAATGAATTTATTATTTACAATGTAAAAGAAAGAAAAACTGAGGAGATGCTTGATGTTTTGGATCGTAATGGTCTATCAATCAATGTTGAAGTTTCAGTCCGTTTCAATCCTAATCCTATGAAACTACCTTTTCTTCATCAACAATTTGGGATAGATTATATGAATCAGTTAATAATACCTGAGGTTAGATCAACCGTTCGTCAGGTAATGGGTAGATACCACGCCGAAGAAATTTATTCTACCAAAAGAGCGCAAGTTGAACAAGAGATTATTACTGAAACGACACAAAAACTACAAGACAACTATGTTGAGACACGTGCAGTATTGATAAGGTCGATTAATCTTCCTGCTCAAATCAAGAATGCTATCGAAATGAAATTACAACAAGAACAAGAAGCTCTTGCCTATCAGTTCAAAATAGAAAAAGAACAACAAGAAGCTGAACGTAAGAGAATTGAAGCGGAAGGCGAAGCTAGAGCTAATAGCATAATTAACAGCAGTTTAACTCCAAACTTATTAAGAATGAGAGGTATTGAAGCGACTGTAAGACTATCAAATTCAAATAATGCAAAAACTGTAGTTATTGGTTCGGGACCAGATGGATTACCATTGATATTAAATCAATAATTATTTAGTAATAAGTTATAAAAAAAAGAGACTGCATTTATCTGCAGTCTCTTTTTTTATGTTTTTTTTACTACTTATTTTCCTGGGCAAAATTATATCCCAATCTAAGAGCATTTAAGTTTAAATCTACAATTTCCTCACCTTTTTTTCCAAATAATATTCTCACACCTTCTTCAACTTGTTCAAGACTAAAACCAATAAATGGGATTGCTGCACCAAGCATAACAATATTAGAAGCTCTTGCCGACCCTGCTTCTTTGGCAATAGAGTCTGCATCTAAAGCAACTTTATATTCAAGATTATTAATTTTTGCTAGAACGTTTTCTAATTCAGGATAATTCGGAATATTGACATACGGGTTTGTATTCGTAATAACATAGCCACCCGGTTTAAGATATGGTAAATATCGTAATGCTTCCATTGGCTCTACCGATAAAATAATATCGGCCTTGCCTTTAGAAATCAAATCCGAGAAAATAGGTTTATCAGAAACTCTAAGGTGAGACTGCACATCTCCTCCCCTCTGACTCATCCCGTGCACTTCTGCTTGTTTTAGATATAGGTTATTTTTTACAGCTGCCATCCCAATAGTAGCTGCAATTGTCAATATTCCTTGTCCGCCAACTCCGGCTAATATAATGTCTGCTTTCATAATTTCATTTTTAAATTATTATTTTGCTTTCTTTTCTTCTCTTTTTTTTCTTGCAAAAGCCTGAATACAGTCTCTTGTTGGAATAACGACAGATAAACCATTGTAATTTAGTTCTTCCTTTATTATTCTAACATTTTCCTCATGATATTTTCTTAAGGGGTTCAGAACTTTGATATGATCCGGATTAACACCTATTCCTTTGCAAATATCATAAATTCTACCTTCAGCAGATGAGTCTTGTCCGCCGGTCATTCCTGTGGTACTGTTATCCATTATCAATACAACTATTGGAGAATCTTTAATGACTGCATCAAGTAGTCCTGTCATACCCGAATGTGTAAATGTTGAATCACCAATCACAGCAACAGAAGGCACAAGTCCTGCATCAGCAGCTCCAATAGCCATAGTAACTGAAGCACCCATATCCACACATGTGTTAATAGAATTGAATGGAGGTAAGGCTCCTAGAGTATAACAGCCAATGTCTGAGAATACACGTCCATCCCCAAATTCTTTCAGAGCTTCATTTAGTGCATTGTATGCATCAATATGCCCGCAACCTTTACATAATGAAGGAGGACGCATTTGAACTATTTCCGGAATATCATCTCCTTCTTCCAATTTAATTCCAAGGGCTTTACCAACTATATTAGGATTCAATTCTCCATCTCTTGGAACATCACCAGAAAGTCTGCCAATGATTTCAATACCATCATTATAAAACCCTCTTAGATATTTTTCCACCAAAGGATAACCGTCTTCTAGAACCAATATTTTTTCACACTCATTCTTAAGTCTGTTTAAATGGTTCGGTGGCATTGGATATTGGGATAGTTTAACTACTGGATGAGGACAATTACCATCATAATTTTCCATTAGGTAATTATAAGCTAATCCACAAGCGACAACACCTACAGATTTATCTTCTCCATCAATATATTTGTTATACTCAGACTCTTCTGAAGCTTTTGTGATTGCATCCTGCATATTAAGAAGTTTTTTATAATTTCTTCTAGCAATTGCAGGTAAAAGAACAAACTGTCGTGGATCTTTTGGTAAAGATAATTTCAACTGATTCTTTTTTGAATCTGTCTGAACTCCTGCTCTGGAATGAGCTAATCTGGTGGTAATTCTAATAAAAACGGGGACATTATATTTCTCTGATATTTCAAAACCATCTCTAGACATCTGATAAGCTTCTTGCTGATTAGAAGGTTCAAGAATTGGAATAAGCGAAAAGTCTCCATAAAATCTTGAGTCCTGTTCATTTTGAGAAGAGTGCATTGAAGGATCATCAGCTGCAACAACAAGCAATCCTCCATTTACACCTGTAACGGCAGCATTAACAAAAGCATCTGCCGCAACATTTACTCCAACATGTTTCATTTGCGCCATTGCCCTTTTACCAGCATAAGACATCCCAAGAGCAGACTCCATGGCAGTTTTTTCATTTGCCGACCATATACAATGAATTCCCTTTTCTTTTGCCTCCTTAGAGTGTTGGACAAATTCCATAATTTCTGTAGAAGGTGTTCCCGGATAGGCATAAAAACCAGAAACTCCTCCATCAATAGCACCTTGTGCTATTGCCTCATCACCCAATAATAATAATTTTTGCATATTATAAAACTTTTATATTCAACTTCTTTAAGCCGACGAAAATACAACTTTTTTTTTATTTTATAAAGAAAATGAGATATAAATAAATTTGTATTTTAAAACATAGTTAGATTAATTTTACACGTAAATATTTTTAAGTCAATATCTAATTAAATAATTAATACTTATTAACCATGATTGTTAAAAAATAAATAACGCAAAAGCATTTTTTTTACATAAAAATTCGGACTTTAAGAAAATAAATTATAATTTTGCTAATTAGTATTTTTTATACTTTATTAGTATAATAACAGCTTTTAATCTAATATTAAATATAAAATAATGAAAAATTTTGTAAGAATATTATCAAGTGTCTTTTTAATCATGTGGTTAGCTTTTATCTTTAATCCAATTCATGGACAGTCACAAGAGAAAGACTTAACTCCAAAAGAAAAATGGAAATCTGCGGAAAGAAACTTATTACTAGAGAATTATACCGAGTCTATCAGGTTATTTAAGCAATTATATGAAAAACAAAAAGAAAACAATCATTTTGCTTACAAAATAGGCTACACATACATCATTAGTGAAGATCTTCAAAATGTTGAAAGTGCTATTGATTATCTAAAGTTTGCTTCAGATAACATACATAAAAGACCTAGAAATAAATTCAAAGAAAAAAGAGCTCCTCAAAACACTTTATACTATCTTGGAGTTGCATACAGACTTAATGAGCAATATCCTGAGGCAATAGACGCTTTCAATCGATATGAACAAATAATGTCTCGAAAGGAAGCAAGAAGTATCCAAGGGCAATTTCTTGAGAGAGAAATCCAATCATGCAAGGATGCTCTGGAGTTTATTGATTATGAACAAATGAAAATAGAGAAACTTATAATAAGTGGACTTGAAAACCCAAATGTTAGATGTCCTATTCTATGTCACGAAGCTAATAGATTAATATTTACAAATGGAGAATATAATATTTTTCCACCTGACATAAATTATGACAGAGATTATAATGACAATCCGATGGATCATGTATTTATGGCGACAAGAGATGAAAGAGGAAAGTTTCATTCTCCTGTAAATATTTCTATGGACCTTGACATTAGATATCCATATATACCGGTAACAGCAACAGCCGATGGGTCTGAACTATATTTAATAGTAGATATTGGTGATAACGGTCAAATTTATTTAAGTAAATTTGAAGATGGGAAATATCAAAAAGCAGAGCCCGTTAAAGCATTAAACACAAGAAAATGGGAATCTCATGCATCAATCAGTCCCGATGGAAAAAGGATATATTTTACAAGTGACAGAAGAGGTGGATACGGAGGTTTAGACATTTGGTATTCAGACAGAGATGAAGATGGTAAATGGCAAAAACCAATAAATCTAGGACCAGAAATAAATACACCTTTTCATGAAGAGATGCCATATATATCTCGAAATGGTAAAGTTTTATATTTTAGCTCTGAAGGTCATATGAACATCGGAGGGTTTGATGTATTCGGCTCTTTCTATGATGAGGAAAATGAAAAATGGGGAGAACCACAAAATTTGAACTATCCTTTCAGCACAACAGGAAATGATATGGGCTACATTGTTGAAAATCCTCCTCACTTTGTATTCTGTCCGGTGAATGATAACAAAAGAAGAAAAGGAATTGAAGATTGCGACTGTATAAGTATAACTGAATCTGCTACACCTATGTTGGCTACTGTGTCCGGAATTGTTAGAATAGAGAATTCAGACTTAGAAATTCCTCTTGACTCTAGACTTAGAGTCATTAACAAAGATAACATGGAGGAAGTCTATAATAAAACCCTGAATCATGACGGAACATTTACTATCGAGGATATTGCTCCAGGAACCTATGAAATGATTGTTTATAAGGATAATGAAGATTTCAATTCACTAACTATAGATGTTCCAAAAAATAATTCAGGAAGTATCAGTGGTATAGAAATATTCATACCTAAAACTGAGATTATCGCACAACAAACTGATGACAGGCAACCTGTTGCAGCAGGATTTACTAGAATAAAAAATGTATTCTTTGAAAATAATAGTTCAAAAGTTCATTCTACATTTAATAATGATTTAAAAACAATTGCCGGATTATTGAAACAAAATCCTAATTCGAAAATCGAACTCCATGCATATTGCTCACATACTGGAAGTAAAGAATATAATATTAAATTAGGACAAAGACGAGCAGAATCAGTTAAGAAAATGCTAATAGAATTCGGCGCAAATGACAATCAAATAATAATACAAAATCATGGTCAAGCGGATTATTTAGCAATAGGAGATTTTGCTGACTCAAGAGTATATAATAAACGTGTAGAGATTGTTGCAAAAGATGATTTAAGTAAGCTTAAAACACTTAACGCCTATATTCCAAGTTATTACCGATTAACCAGCAAGGAATATGATTATAATTCGGGGACCTTCTTTTACACAGAAGAGGAAATAATCGATGCTATAATATTTGAAGCCGTATTATTTGATTTCGACAAATATACTATTAATGATAAAAATTATTCAAATCTTAATAATGTTGCGGATTATCTAAAGACTTATTCCAATGCAAAGATTAGAATAATTGGTCATACTGATCATTATGGATCCGATAAATACAATGTGGTTTTAAGTCAAAGAAGAACAAAAGAAGTAGAGAAATATCTATTGGATAAAGGAGTAAATTCAAATCAGTTGGAAATAGACTGGCAAGGTAAAACCAAAAACATTACCATTCAAACTACAAATGACCTGATTAGAAGACTGAACAGAAGAGTTGAATTAGAGATAATACAAAAAGGAGATAAACCTGCTGTTGTTGCTCCTGTTTTTGTCCCTGAAAGATTTAGAAAATAAACATTACAATGTATTAAAAAAAAGACTCGTAAAGAGTCTTTTTTTTAATAATAAAACCATGGATCAAATTCTTTTCCGGCAATCTGTAGTGAATCTCTATGATAAGTTGCAGAACCAAAAACACCAATTCCATTTTCAATATTTGTAAATACGATTACAGGCTCAGCAAAAGGGTCTCCTTGATTATACATATGTTTAGATAATGAGATATAATAAAGGTATAATTCTTTTGAAATAGATGCAAGTTCTACATAAACCATATTTGTCTCTCCTCTAAAATTCCATTTATCAACAGTAACCCTTATGTTGTATGATTTTCCATCGAAAATTTCATCAGAAAAATAGGAATTAAAATAAGAATACTCAGAAAAAATAATATCCTCAGAACTAAACCAAATATTCTCATAAAATTCTGCTAATTCATAACCTCCATAACTAGTATGAACGATAACAGTATCTTCTGTAACATATAGGGTATCATATACTATTAAGTCAGGATTCCACATTTCGCCAAGAAATTTGTTTTTTAAAGACAACTTATAGTAATTCTTTTCACCCGGCGGATCATTTAATCTTATTGAGAAATGCATAACTTCATTATTATATTGTCCAAAACCTGTTAGAGTATCAACAGACAGAATTGGAACACTATTTAATATGCTTGTATATGCAAAAACATCATCAAAAATATCATGTTTTACTTCTATTTTATATTCATAAGCTCTTTTTGGAAAATGATTTATCTGATAAAACCCATTCTGTGAATAAACTAAATTTCCGATAAAGACATCATTTTCAAAAAGTTTCACTTCAGCATCATTAATATAACTAACAGCAGCATTATCAAGTATATGTCGACTACGAGACAGATTGATTTTAATTATTGAGTCTTCTTGTAAAACAGCATTTACAACCATTTTTGTTTTTGCTTCTCCTAAATCAATCTCAATAATCTTTTCACATGCCATAATTAATATTAGAGAAAAGCAAATTATGAGAAATAATATAAATTTTGGTTTCATAGATTAAAATTTAAATGAATATCTAACAGATGGTATGATAGGGAATAAACTTACTTGCTTTAATACACGGGAATTATTACTGTATCCAAAATACAAAAAGAAAGGATTTTGTCTATTATAAGCATTATAGACCCCAATGCTCCATGTTCGCATCCCCCATTCTTTTTGTTTATGAAAATTCGCACTAAGATCTAATCGGTGATATGCAGGCATACGGTATCCATTTCTACCCTTATAGTGTTCTATATTCCCATAAAAGCTATTGTAAAGTTCTGAATCATAATGGACTTCGTGTTCAGCGAGATATCTTGCGACTGCGAGTGTTACGGCATTTCCTGTACCATATACCCATGTCATTCCAAAATCTACATTATCATTTAATTTATACATGGCGACAATAGAAATATCGTGTCTTCTATCATATTTATATGGAAATGGTTCTCCGAAATTGATATTATCAAATTCTCTCCACGACCAAGATAATGTGTACCCAATCCAACCGGTTAGTTGTCCCATCTGTTTTTTTAGGAGTACCTCAGCACCGTATGAATAACCCCTACCTACTTCAATTTTCGACTCCCAGTTTTCCGATAATTGAAAAAAGCTTGCACCCTCTTTGTATTCTATAAGATTATTCATAGTTTTATAAAAGCCTTCGACAGTAAGGTCATACGATTTGTCAATATTATAAGCTAAACCAATTGCCACCTGATGAGAATTTTGAGGCTTTATACCATCAGTTGAGGGTAACCATAAATCAGTTGGTAAACCAATATTGCTATTTGTAAGTAAATGTATATATTGATTCATCTGAGAATATGCCGTTTTTAAAGAAATTTTTTCATTTAGTAAAGCTCTCATAGAAACCCTTGGCTGAAATGAATCATAGTACTTTTCTCGCACATAAAATCCGGAATAGTGAGCACCAATATTAGCTCTTAATAGCCCGCTAATATCCCATGTATCTTCAGCATATAAATAAAATTCATTAGCATATATCTTTTTATTTCCGATGCTTTGACTAATTTGAGATGCCCCATCCTGAGCCTTATATGACGTCACTCCTGGTTTGAAAGTATGATAAAGATAGTTGACTCCATACTTAATTGAATGTCTGGGAACCGGATTATAGTCAAAATCAATTTTCACTCCAGTGTTTTCAATACCAGAAAGATATTTAAATAGAAATTGAGATTCAATCTTATTATGGCGAAGATATTCATACTCATTTGAAGTATCAAAAATATAATTACTATAAATTAAAGTAGTGTTAGCAAAAAGTTTATTGGAAAACACATGATTCCATCTTAAAGCACCAGTAATATTACCCCATAATAATTCAAAATTCATATTTTGATGATTTACAGTATCATTATAAATATAAGAATTTTTTGATTTTGAATATGCTTTATCCCTTCCCATGTAGAGACTTAAAAACAATCTGTCTTTATCGCTGAATTTATGATTAATTTTTGCATTTAAATCATAAAAGTAGTATCCAGCTCTAAATTTTGAATCATTACCTGCTGCTGAGTTTATTGCAGATACAATTGGCGCAGCGAGTAGATCGATATAAGTTCTTCGTCCAGATATAATAAATGAAGTTTTATCTTTAATAATAGGACCTTCTAATGTGAATTTTGAAGCAATATTTCCAATAGAACCCTCCCCTTGAAATTTTCGAAGATTTCCTTCTTTCATTCTAATATCCAAAACTGATGAAAGCCTACCTCCGTATCTTGCTGGAAATCCTCCTGTAATTAATCTAACATTTGAGATTGCATCGGGATTAAATACTGAAAAGAAACCGAACAAATGGGAAGCATTATAAACTGGAACTCCATCGAGCAAGATTAAATTTTGATCTGGACCTCCTCCCCGAACATAAAGCCCGCTAGTTCCTTCATTACCAGATTGAACTCCAGGCATTAATTGAAGAGTTTTCATCACATCAGCTTCACCAAAAATAACGGGTAATGTTTGTATTTGTTTGATTGGTATTTCTATTTGACTCATCTGCGGACTCTGAACTATATCATCTTGCCTTTTAGCAGAAATTTCAACCTCGCTCAAAGTAATTATTGGATTTAAACTAACATTTATGTTCATGTCTCTATTAAGTACAAAATCATTAAGATAAGTTCCATAACCAACAAAACTTACTGATAACCTAATTGAATCGGGTGCTAGACTCAAACTAAAGAAGCCATAATCGTTAGTTACAGTACCCTTTTTCGAATTCAAATCATAAACATTAGCATTTATCAACCTTTCACCAGAGGATTTATCCTCAATAAAACCACTTATAGTATATCGCTGCGCTGAGATATTTACCGAAATAATACAGAAAAATAATCCAGCGATTAAATATGAAAAGTTTTTCATAGAATAAATAATAATTTCATAACTAACTCAAAAGGAAATAATAAATTGCACTGTCAAAGGCACAAATTTATATTTTTTTTTGATTCATTTTTATAAAGCTGCTTTTTTTCATTTCTAATGATTAAAGCAGTAAAAAAAAT
>OBJA01001131.1_pt1 | contig 19438 bp, 9 predicted proteins | sample 1519751 | NCBI WGS metagenome assembly OBJA01 (sample SAMEA3881238, study PRJEB22517) | soil metagenome | biome: lake sediment; feature: soda lake sediment; material: sediment, water from around vicinity | place: India | collected 2013-12-23 | depth 3 m
AACTCTCGACAATCTGCAAATACTCATTCCTGCCTGACTTTTTAACTCTTACAAACACTTCACTAAGCCTCCAATCGATAATGACATTACCAATGTATTCTAATCAGCATTACTGTCAAATAAAATGAGCACATTCTGTGGCATTATATTTTTGGGAGATAAAAAACAAGAATCCCTTCAATAAAGGGTTTGAGGGCTGTCTACACCCCAAAAATCAGCCCCAACTGCAAAAGAAAAGCTATACACTTCCACACCGAAATTGAGCAGACACCTCTCCGCCTGAATAGAAATAGCTCCACAAATCAACACTTGCACATCATTGCTGTTTAATGTTGCAATTTTATCTAACAGTTGGCCTGCACAAATCTCGATATGTCTATCAAAAACAATTTCCGTATCTTTCAAGCTATATAGTCTACAGCTTCTCGCAGAATCAAAAACCGGAGCTATCCGCCCATTCCAATCTGTAATTGCTATCTTCATGGCCTTACCTGATGCAATAGTCGTACCAATCATAGGCGGACAATTCCCTATACCATATATGTCTTTATTACAATAGCTTAGAGCTTGTGTACAATCCCCACCCCCTAACCAATAAATCGCACTAATGCAACGTTAACCCTGCATATAATTGCATTTCTGCATGGTTCTGAGATTAACGTGTTTCAAGATATATGCGAATTGTGGTAAAAGTGTAGTATGGTAATATCTATAAAATGAAAGATTGATTTTAAGATGTATACAGTCTAAAATTCTGTTGTGGAGAAATGGATCAGGAGCAACTATTCCCTTTTGGTATTTGCAATCTTAATTTCTTTACCTTTCTATACAGAGTAGCTGTATCTATGTTGAGCTCTTGTGCAGTAGCTTTTCGATTATAGTTGTTTCTTTGTAAGCTGTTGAGAATACATGCTTTTTCTGTGTTTTCGATGACTTGAGAAAAACTAACCATTTCTTCACTCGAGATTAGAGGCTTAAAAACCTCTACAGGTAGCAGATCAGGGGTGATAAGCCCACCTTTGCAAAGGACAATAGCCCTTTCGATGAAGTTTTCCAGTTCTCTGATGTTACCGGGCCAATGATAGCTATAGAAGAGAGAAAACACCTGCTCAGTGAAACCTTGTACCGGTTTTTTCAGGATGGCTCTATGTCTATGTAATAGCCGTTCTGAAATACTTGGCAAGTCTTCCTTTCTTTCTCTAAGAGGGGGTAGGGTAATTGAAAGAACATCAATCCGGTAGTAAAGATCCTGCCTGAAAGAGCCCTCCTGCACCATCTTTTTCAGATTTCGATTTGTGGCTGCAAGAATCCTGGCACCGGTCTTCTCTGTTTTGACTGAACCTAGAGGCTCGTACTCTTTCTCCTGTAAAACTCTGAGTAGCTTACTCTGCATTGCGGGCGTGATTTCCGCTATTTCATCAAGTAGAATGGTTCCATTATTTGCTAAGGCAAACCTACCAGCTTTATCCTTATCTGCACCGGTAAATGCCCCCTTCTTGTAACCAAACAACTCAGATTCTAAAAGTGAATCTGGTAATGCACTGCAATTGATTGCGATAAAGGGGTTTTTTCTTCTGGGGCTCAAAGCATGAATGGTTCTAGCTATCATCTCCTTCCCAGTACCTGTTTCACCTTGAATCAAAACAGTACTGGGACAATCAGCAATGGTCGGAAGAGTATCGAAGATTTTACTCATGGCCGGACTTAACGAAAACATCTCATGAAGCCTTAATTTTGAATGAAGCTCTGATTTAAGAAGCTCCAGCTCGCTTAGATCCCTAAAAGTCTCTGCCCCACCAATAACTAAACCATTCCGATCTTTCAGGATAGCTGTAGAAATGCTGATTGGCACCCTTCTACCCTTAAGATTTATAAGATATCCCGTTTTATTAATAACAGGTTTTCCGTTTTTCAATGTTTTCCTAAGAGGACATTCACTCTCACACATATTTGATTTGAAAACTTCGTAGCAGAAAGCTCCAATTGCTTTATCTCTCTTAATACCGGTAATCTCTTCAGCAGCCCTATTAAAGGTGGTGATTATCCAGTTTAAATCAACAGTAAAGACACCGTCTGAAATACTTTCTAATACAATCTCATACATAGCATTATCCTCTTTTAAAGAAAAGCTTCTGTGAGCAAGATGAAACACTAACGTTCATTTCCAGTTCATAATTGAAGGGAAACTTCAGCTGTCAAGTTCAGTTTGTTCACCCTCTGACAATTACACGTTACATGCCAAAAGCATAAGCAATTGCAGTGTTTTTACAGACTGCTTTTATCTTAGATACAGGAACAGCAAGCTGACCCGATGTCATGGTTTAGATCGGTGATTGTAGAGTTAGCTAACCGGCTCGAAGCATTTAACCATTTTACGGCAGGGATAGGCAGCACAGCAGGTAATACAGGCTCTCTTAAAAACACGATACTCCAATAGCTCTATATCGGGGGTTAAAAAACCTTCACGATAAGGTTCCGCTTTCATCAAATCTGTTGAAAGATACTTTTTATTATCGTCAGGGAAAACGGTTACCATTATAGCCCCTTTATGCATGGAGCTTTGAACCTTGAGAGCTGCCAGGAGGTTTGCCCCGCTCGAGATACCGACAGCTAATCCCAGTTGAGAAGCGAGAAGCTGCGCCATGATAATACTGTCACCGTCTGAGACATCTATTATGTCATCCAGTTCTTCTAACTGCAAAATCTTTGGGATAAACTCGTCTGAGATCCCCTGAATTCTGTGTTTTCCAATTTGATATCCGGTTTTAAGAGTTGGTGACTCGGCAGGTTCCATGGGATTAACCTTGATTGATAAACTCTTCTCTTTCAAAAACCGACCAACCCCCATGATAGTACCGCCAGTTCCCACTCCAGCCACAAAGGCGTCTGGTGTTATATCCTGATGTTGTAACTGCCACCAAAGCTCCGGAGCTGTTGTCAAGTAATGAGCCATGACATTGGCTTCGTTTTCAAACTGCTTTGGCAAAAATGCACCCCCCCGCTCTTTCGCAATCACCTCTGTCTTTCTAATGCTCCCTGCAAAGCCACCCTCTTCCCTGCTGACAGTTACTACCTCTGCCCCATAACCTTTGATGATCTGCCCTCTTTCGACACTAAGCCAATCCGGCATAAGTATTGTAACCGGGTGTCCCAACGCTCTCCCGATTGCAGCAAAAGAGATTCCGGTATTACCACTGGTCGCTTCAATAATTGGTTGTTTGGGCTTTAAGACATTTGCTTGATAACCCTCCTGGATAATGTAGAGAGCCATTCTATCTTTTATACTGCCTGTGATGTTATACTGCTCACTCTTGGCATATATTGTTCTTAACTCATTTTTGTATTTTAAGACAATCGCTAACAAAGGGGAATTACCTATCAGATGCCATAAGTCTCGGAACTCTCTCTGTTGGACCTTATCCATATAACCTCCCTGCTCAATCGTGTCACAATGATCTAAGCAGGTAAGCGAATTTGCAGCCGATTTCTCGTCAACCGGAATATGGTCAAATATTGGTCGAATCTAGTGTTCTTGATATTTTATATCTTAATTTTTTGACATGGGTGGGTAATAAACCTGGAGGTTAAATTCTAATAGAAAATTCAAACCCCTCTATATATATAACGAACACGAAATGAGGTTTTTTTCACAAAATGGCGAAAAAAGTTCTGTTTTCAGGAAATTTTGGGAGAGATAATAACCCACGAATATTGATATCGAGAATAGGATCGGTCAGAAAAAACTCTCTTCTATCAAAACTCTTATCCTGAGTTATTGCTGAACCGTCTTAGTGATTTGATTCTCTCAAGGACGGGGGGATGGCTGTGCTCAAGAAACACCTTCATTGGATGAGGTGATATCTGGCCTAAATTATCGGCAGACAGTTTTTTCAGAGCTGTAATCATGCTTTCAGGATCCCCTGTAGTTTTTGCTGCAAAGTTATCCGCCTGAAATTCATTCTTCCGTGACAGAGCTTTGCTGACCAATCCAAGCAACATATTTAACGGTGAATAGATGAAAGAGAAGAAAATAATACCTGCATATAATGGGGTCCCTTCAACTCTAAAAGCGGCATAAAGATCAGGCTGTCCTATAAACAAAGATAACAAATAGAACATGATTAATGACGTTGGCAAGGAAAGGAGTATCATCTTCTTAACATGACCAAGCTTACAATGACCCACTTCGTGAGCTAAAATACTTATTAACTCACCCACTTCATGCTTTTCGAGAAGAGTGTCAAAAAAAGCTATTCTTTTTGTATTACCAAACCCGGAAAAGTAGGCATTACCCTTTGTTGATCTTTTTGAGCCATCAATTGTGAAAATTCCGTTTACTTTAAACTTTTCAGCTTCGGCATATTCATTTACCCTCTCTTTTAACTCACCCTCCTCTAAAGGGGTAAATTTATTGAATAAGGGTAGTATTACAACCGGTGCAATAAAGGCTAAGAACAGCTGAAATAAGGATAATGATACCCAAACCCAGAACCAGGCAAACTCAAACTTGGCAAAAAACCAGAGAATCAATGCAAAAATTGGAAACCCGATCACAAACGTTAAAAGAATCCCTTTTAATGTATCAAAAACAAAAGTTTTAGAGGTGGTCTTATTGAACCCATAGCGAGCCTCAATTACAAACGTTTCGTAGAGAGAAAAGGGGATACTGACAAGGAGATTGAACGCTAAGATTATCCCAATAAACAGCAATCCTTGAAGTATCATTGAACTGAAAACACCCTCAACGATACTGACTAACCAACCGAACCCACCCTCCGAAATGAAAAAGATCAGGACCGCTACAATGAGCGTTTTCATGACCCCTTTTACCTTTGTTTTATCATAAAGATAGTTGTGAGATCTGAGGAGAGTATCTTCATCATAATAACCCTTAAACTCGTCAGGCACCTCAGAGATTGATCTGTTGATATTTAATATGTCGGCTAAAGAAGAAACAATCCAATCAATTAAAAGCAAAATGATGACTAATATGAAATAAAACTGAGCCATACTAAAACCCCCTGTAGAAACGGTTTAATCTTTTAAGCCTTGGTATAAACATGACGAAGAGTAAACAGCTAGAACCATGGCTTTCTGAGACTATTCTGCTCAATTAAGTTGTCACAAATACAGGGCAACAACAGAATAGGACAAAACAAAACAACCTAAAGGAAAAGGGCAAGAAAAAGTTTTTCGGTCTGGCACAAAATCAGTTTTAATCATTCTACTCTCAAAACATCCCAAAGGGTTATTACTGGTGTTCAGAACTGCTCCCCACTGCTTCCTTTTTTAGTGAGTAACAATCTGATCATTATGTGAAAATAGGGTAAAAAATGAGTGATTCAGAGACTACTCTGTATCAAATACTTAAGAAGTACTGACAGAAAAACTGATCAACACAGATCAATGTTTGCAGCCTAGAGATTTAGTTAAGGTGATCTGTTTTTTCGCAAATACTGAGATAATTAAGATACTCTGTAGTTACTTGTTCACTATTACCAGGCTCTTAAGTTCTTCTGCTTTTTCGACTTCACCGATCTTATCATAAACTAAAATAAGGTTTCCTATGGCCATCTGAGTCCAGGGATGATCCTGTCCAACAGCATCTGAAAGAATACTATGAGATTGCTTGTAATATTTTATGGCTTGATTATAATTGTTATCCGGATCTTCTTTATTCCCCATGTTCAGATAAACATTTGCCATAAAATTGAGCGCTAAACCTGTATATGGATGCTTCTCTCCCAACACCTCTTCCCAAAGAGTCCAGGCGCGAAATGCAGTTTTCAGTGACTCTTCAAGATCCCCCCTGTTTTTGTAAGTCAGAGCGAGATTATAGTATCCAAGTGCTGTATCAGGATGTTTTTCACCTAAAATATTAACCTTTATCCTGTTAGCTTGGAGGTAGCAGTTTACCGCCTCCTCATATTCTTCCAGATCGTTATAGATTATTCCGAGGTTGTTCAGACTATTGGCAACATTGTGATTGTTCAGGCCAAGCTCTTTTGTCCAGATTGAAATTGCCCTTTTTTGGAACTCGATCCCTTTCTGGTAATCCCCTTTCCGGGTATAAGTCAATCCGATATTATTGCAGCTCCCCGCGACATCCGGATGCTGAGTACCAAGAATCTCTTCTCGAATTATAAGACTCTGTTGAAAGAAATCTAAGGCAAGATCATACTCGTTTTTGTTAAGATGCATCTGACCCATATTATTAAGTGTTGAAGCGGTGTATGGGTGATCTTCACCTAAAATTTCTCTCTGTATAGCTAAGCACTCTTGAAAACAGGAATGGGCATTTTGGTAATCAAATTTCTCAACAAAGGCACTAGCCAAATATCCCAAACAGGAGGCAGTTAACACATGCTGGCGACCAATAACCTCAGTGAACAGCTCCAAAGCCTCATTCAAATAACCGAGTGCTTTATCGATCTCACCTTTTCTGATGTGCGCTAGCCCAACCCCCATAATGGCACGAGCTGTTTGCCCATGCTTTCTCCCCAAAACCTCTTTTCGTATACTAACTACCTGCAACAGATAACGCAATGCTTTCTCTATCTGTCTCATCTCGAGATAGGCTCCTCCAAGACCGGCAATCGCCAGTGCTGTTTCTTCATCTACCAATCCTTTAGCTTTTAGAAATAAGGTATATGCTCTTTTCTGACACTTAACAGCTTGTTCAAATTTCCCTAACTCCTGAGATACATTCCCAATCTTGTGAAGAATCTGTGCCATCAGAATCTGATCCTCTTCCCCCCCCCTCTTCAGGTGTTGTAAAGCCTCTTTATAGCTCCTCAAACTCTGCTCATAGCAAAAAATGCCCCTTTCATAATCTCCAGCCTTAATCTTATAATTCACCCCAAGCTTAACTGACCCAGCTTTAAAGTAATGTGACGCAATCTCCCCCAATCTGCTGCAATCGTTACTGTAAATTTTGGAGAGTATTTCTGCGACAAGAAAATGCTTTTCTCGAATAACTTTTTCTGTATTCATGCTATAAAAAGATTCTAACAATAATTGATGGCTGAAGCAGAAGGTGGAATCTGCAATATTGTTCCAGACTTGATACTTGACACCAAGGTGCAACACAGCTTCAAGCTCGTTTGCGCTTATCGTCGAAACTGAGTCCCGTTTAAACAATTCTCTGAGAATATCTTTCGTAAAAACGTAACCGAGCATCGAGGCAGTTTGAGCAACATATTTTACCTTATCGTCCATGAATTCTAATCCAGTTAAGAGCGAAATTTGCCGCTTTTGAGGAAGCTTAATCTGTTTGTTTGGTAGATCACAACTATCACCATTATAGACAAGCTGTCCAGATGATTTGAGATAAAGACAAATCTTCTGAGTATAAAAGGGATTACCACTAGTGAGTTGATAGATTTTTTTCTGCAGTTTTTCTGCCACCGGACATTGTAATATACTGTTAACAAACGATCTTTGTGTGGTTGCATCCCACCCATTCAGTTCAATCTTTGCCGGTTCAAAACCCTCCGGCAGATTTAAAATAACAGGGGTCGTTCTTTTCATTGGTCTGGCGGTCGTGATTATTGCAATAGGAAACGAATCCTCATAAGCTTCACGACTCAAAGCACTTAAAACAGCTAAAGAATCTTCATCTGCCGAATTAATATCCTCCACAATTAGAGCAGTAGGCTTAACAAAGCATAAAGCTCTAAAGAGAATGCATATCGCCTGTTTTATCATTGCTAAGCCGGAGCTTGAGCTGGGATTTGAACCGATCTCAGTCACTTTGCCCGATGAAATCAATCCAGCTATTATCGGCTCAATCCTTGCGAGCTGTTTGACTATTCTTTGACTCGACTTCAAGTTCGATTCCAGTAACATGCTTTCCTGAAACCGCTTCAGAAAAGAGCGCCAATAATAAGTAAAAAGCCCCTCTCTTGTCATCTCTTCACTATTACTGCTTAAAGAAAATTCCTGCCGTAACCAGCTGGTAAAAGGGTACAAAGGGGTTTGAGTTGTGTTATCACACTGGAGAAAAATAAATTGAACTCTGTTGCGCAGACACTTTTTCAACTGGTAGATAAGTCTTGATTTCCCAACACCTGCTTCACCAAAAACTTGATTGAGTCCAGCAAATCTTCTCTCAAAAAGGGGACCACAAAAATCTATAAGCTGCTGTAACTCATTCTCGCGACCGACAAAGTCATAATTGTGGTTCAAAATCCATTGTGGTCTGAAATTAAGCGTCGTGACACTTTCGTCCTCTTGACAAATGGGACTGTCAATAGTACGATTATCTTCCATAAACTACTCCTCTCCAAAAAATCTTTTCCCCCATATCTCTGCAAAATGGGAAACATACTATCCTCAGAATATCAAAGATGTTAGATAGTAAGGGTTAACAACCGTTAAAAAAGCGTTTAGTCCGTTAAAAGTTTGTAAAGGAAAAAGTTATTGTCGAAGAGAAATCGCTCAATAAACGATATTCTGTTCAATAAAAAAATCGTTACCAACTACTGTTCGTGTAATGCCAGATCTGAATCAATTACTGACTTATAATCGCTTCCCAGAAAGCAATTTGCTGATGATTTATCATGTGATCTGCTGTTGTACCTTTACCATATCAGGTTATTACAGTCGGTATGTAACATTTGGTATTCATTATCCAAGTGGCTCTATTTCTCTTCAATGTACTTTCGGATATCTCTTCTGGCAGAAGAAATGAGGTTTTCAGGAATTGTTCTCAATTTAACGCATCAAATGCCATAAAGATAAGTGCAATGGTAACCTGAGAAAGTATTTCAATGCAGCTGCTGAGGAATTCTGCTAAGCCAACTTTCTGTTTGGCAATTAGACGAAACCTATGATCTGTTTATGATATGTAAACTCGCGGAAAATGATGCTTTATGACCAGTTCGCAGACTTTCCCAGGCAGAAACTACACAAATCAGTTGTGCTTGATTTCGACCAGTATAATCTCAATAAGATCGAATCGGACGAGACCATAAGATTGAAACAGCCATATTGGCTTAAACCACACTGTTACCGACATCTTCACCCTAAATCGAGATTGGAGTATAATTTATCTAAAAAAGTTGACAGCTCAGAGCAAATAGTCTTATGGTGTGTCGAAGTATCTACTAACAATGAAAGAGGTTTCACTATGATGATCAAAGTAACGGTTAACGGTATTGAGGTGGAGGTACAGAACGATACCAGAATTATCCACGCTGCTAAAAAGGCCGGTTTTAAGATACCAAGTCTCTGCTATGTTCAGGACATTCCTGCAACTGCAAGTTGCGGTGTCTGTATGGTAGAGGCGAATGGACAACTTGTACGGGCTTGCTCTACAGCTTGCGTTAACGGAATGAAAATAACCACGCATAGCAAAAAGTTAATGGATTTACGCTATAGCGCTCTGCAACTAGTGCTTATGAATCATCCCAATAACTGCCCCGAATGTGTAAGGAACGGTAACTGTGAGTTACAGAGCTTAGCTCAGCAGTTGGGGATGAGACAACTTCCAGTGAGCTCAATGCCGAGGCCACATTCAGAAATTGATGAATCATCTCAAGCTCTCATTATGGATCCAAGATATTGCATACTTTGCGGACGCTGTGTCCATGTTTGTAACGAGATTCAGGGGGTGCATGCTCTAACTAAATCTAACCGCGGTTTCGAGAGCTTAATTGGACCTGCTTTTGAGCGTAAACTTGAGGAATCGGAATGTGTTAAGTGTGGTCAATGCTCCGCATATTGCCCCGTAGCAGCGATATATGAAAAAGATGCAACTGCAGCAGTTTGGGACGCGATTGACGATCCTGAGACGGTTGTTGTTGTTCAGGAAGCACCGGCGGTAAGGGTAGCTCTAGGCGAGGAGTTTGGACTGGAACCGGGAACTAATGTCGTTGGCGAGATGTACACTGCCCTCAGAATGTTGGGTTTTGACTATATCTTTGACACCAATTTCGGAGCTGACCTTACTATTCTTGAGGAGGCGATGGAGTTTGCAACTATACTCACTAAAAACCCTGAAAAGCTCCCCTTAATTACATCCTGTTGCCCGTCATGGGTCGATTATCTGGAGAAGTTTTACGATGACCTTATCCCCAATTTTTCGACAGCCAAATCTCCGCATCAGATGGTGGGAACTATGGTTAAGACATTTTGGGCAAAAAAAATGAATTTAGCTCCGGAAAAGATTTTCCTCGTCTCAATAATGCCCTGTACCGCAAAAAAATATGAAATTGAAAGAATGGAAGACATGTATGCTTCAGGGTGCAAAGATGTCGATGTTACTATTACCACCCGTGAATTTGCCCGCATGCTGAAAAAGCGAGGCATTGATCTTGTTGGTCTTCCCAAAGGGGTTGCTGACGATCCGCTGGGTCAATACACAGGTGCCGGAACTATTTTCGGAGCGACTGGTGGGGTTATGGAGGCTGCAATCAGAACAGCATACTATTACGTGACTGGAGAGGATATGCCAAACCCAAATGTTGAATTTGTGAGGGGTCATAAAGCTATTAAAACTGGTGAACTTGAGGTCGCTGGCACAAAACTCCGCATAGCAGTCGCTTCTGGACTTGCCAATGTTAAAGAGCTACTCGATCGTGTTCGCAAAGCTAAAAATGAGGGGACTGAGACCCCTTACCATTTTATCGAAGTCATGGCCTGTCGTGGAGGTTGTGTTGGTGGTGGAGGACAGCCCTACCTTTCGCTTAATGTGATCAGAGACAAGAGAGCGAAAGGTCTCTATAAAGAGGATGGAGAGCTTCAGTTAAAACATTCCCACCATAACCCTTCTATCAAAAAGCTTTATGAGGAGTTTTTGGAAAAACCGAACTCAAAATTGGCACACAAGCTTCTACACACGAGCTATATCGCCAGACCTGTCAAATACAGCAGTAAAGATTAGTCTAAATAGATGATTCCGGGGGGGGGCTATTCCCCCCCTGCAATAAAACGCTGTAAGTACAAGGATCAAACACCTTTGCTTGGCTATTCTTCTCTCCTAGAAAAGGGCTTCTACAGCACTCTACCGATTTTGAAAACTATGCCAAATCAATCCCATTATCAACTTTGACAGCAGGACCAATGGCCGATACTGCCCAGAAAAACCGAGTTTGCTGATCGGTTTAAAACGTGAATCGGTCGATATTAAGCAATAAAGCTATCCCGATCGAAGTTATAAAGCTCTAAGATCTGAACCGATTCGGTTCGAGGTATTTCGCAGTTAGCCAGAAGAAAAAGGGTAGTTTACTGAGTTTGCAAGCCTCTGATCCGCCTCTGACGACTAAAAAATGGTTTTCTCCAAATTCTAATGTCGGCTCCGGAACCATTTCCCAAAGATACCATCTATAGTCCCATCTTTCTGTAGGGCAGCAAAAGCTTTTTCCCATTTTTCCACAATTTTTTGATCGGTGCTTTTAGAGATTGCAATATAGTATTCGCTGCTCATCATTTCGAAAACCGGCCTCAGCTCTTCAAGCCTATATCCTGCAGCACGAACGAGCTCAGGAAAAGTAACATCGGTAAAAACACCCAATTCTGCACTTCGGTTCATAAGCATATGGAGAGTATTAATCGGATCTGCCTCTCTTAGCAGGTTAGTAAACCCTCTTTCCATCAAATATTGCTCAGTAAACCAGTTTCTTGTAGTAGCGATTGCAGAGACTTTTTTTGCCTCTTCCAGCTCGTTAATCTGTATTTGAGCATCTGCACGGGCATAAAGAAAGGCTGAATTCTTTCCCAATGGTCCAATAAAATAAAATAGCTCTTCTCTTTCAGGTGTTTTTTCCATAGTGAACAGAACTATGTTCTCTTCATTCAATGCTCTTTCATAAGCTCTGTCCCAATCAATCAATAGAGGCTTAACATCTGTTCTCAATTTTTTTTGAATTGCGGCAACAACATCTGCACCGTAACCGGTTACTTCACCATCTTCAATGTAAGATAGGGGGGGATAATTTTCGGTCAGAATAGTAAGTTCAGCCCCTTTTGGTGCACAAGATATTGCCAATAAGGATAAAAACAGGATTAGCAGCAGAAAAAGTTTCATGAGTAGCATTCCTCCAATTTCTCGAATTTGTTATATCTGCATATACGACACCATACTGTCAATCGTTTTTTTACACCATCCAGAAATTGTTGATTTTACCTTATGATAAGGTAGCCTTGTCAGTGTATTAATGGCATAATTGGCTTAAATCAGGCAAACCTCCCTTCTTTTGACATTTTCTATATTGTCTATGGCCGACAGTAAGAGATGTATAGTTTAGCCATAAGAAGTTTGCCAAAATTGAAATAGCACCTCTGACTTGGACGAAGTCTGATAAGCTGCTAAATTAGATGCACTTTTCGAATGCAGTGGCGGCAGGAAGATCACCACAACGCGAAGATAAAGTTACAGCTGTTTCAGATCTCTGAGAAGACATATACTCTTTTACCACTTGGGCGAAGCCCAATAACAGTTTTCGGGATGTCAACTCTCGAAATGTAAGGTTTATTATTATGTTTTCTCCTAGTTTCATAGCTATATTTTCTGATAAAACATTTATTGTTTAATTTCGACATGAACTTTCTCATCATTACTTTCTGTATGTTTTAAATGAGTAACTGCTGCAACAATTTTCCCGTCAGCGCGGCCAAAGTAATTACCCTTCTCTTAATAGAGAATCTCTATAATCTCCATTGTTGAGACAAACTTTGAAACCGCTTAGCGAAGGTTTCACTTGGTCAACACCCTCTTTTAAATCGAAGAGTGTGATTGAACCTACACTCTTCTTATGCAACGAAATCCGTAGACGAAATATCCGTGAGTAGGGTTGATGCTGAGTCGGCTCCAGGTATACAGGTGATTGACATGATGGTTCCAGCTCCCCCCTCTTACAACGCGACCAGTATGTAACTCACTCCAGAAGCTGTCTGTCCAGTTCCAAACATTCCCTGCCAGATCATAGACGTTAAAGGGTGAGGGGCTGTCTATAGTATAGAATGTTATACCATTAACTTGATATGCATTTCCGTTAAAGTATCCCACTGGGGATGTACCTTGATCGTAATGATCACCACTATTCCAGTAATTGGCACGGCTACCGTCAATCGTGTTGCCCCATGGGTATCTATAACCTGTCAAACCGCGGGCTGCTTTCTCCCACTCCTTCTCATTCGGTAATAACCAGTCGTGATACTCAGCAAAATGTTTAGCTCCAAACCAGGTTATCCACACCACCGGATGATTTAAGTAATCATCTATCGTAAACCCATCAGGGGCGTTCAAACCAAAATCACCATTACTATAAAATATCTGTGCGTAGTTATGGGTCGCTGGTATCCCGAGCCTGTATAGAGGCCAACTTCCACCGCTCCAAACCTGATCGCCTGCATAGAATCCCAGCACTTCACCACCTTGAACCCAAACATCTCCATCTGCATAGGCCTTTTGCAAGTAGGCAAGATACTGAGCGTTTGTCACCTCATATTTCATGATTTCGTATGCATAATCAATAGTTAAAACTGCGCTAACCTCTCCATAGTGGAAATCTCCAGGCGGGATAAGACACCATTCTATTTCTTTCAAATCTAAATCGATAGCATACACCCCAGTTTTAATCTCACTATCATTCCAGCCATCTTTATAACTCTTCGCCTTTACAGTTTTATCATTCCATATAGGTATCGGTTTCGTGTAAATAGGTGAAGATAGCGTCGGTTCTGTTCCATCTGTTGTATAACGAATCGTGGACCCCTCGGTTTTAGTAGTAATGGAAACACTTTGAGCAGATTGATAATAACCCTCAGTGGGCTCAAAGTGGGGAGTTGCTACAGTGAGTTGATCAACAATTCTATAAGTAGCGGTCGCTATCTGGCCGCTATCCCAACCGTTCCTGAAAGCTCTCCCCTTCAAGGTAAGGTCGGAAGCTATGACGATCGGTTCACTGTAGGTGGCTGAACTCATGTTCGGCTCACTACCATCTAAGGTATATTTAATAATGATATCGGAGGTAATTGAACTTATTTCAACCGACTGATGATTCAGATACTCACCACCAGAGGGTTCAAACTGGAGTTCCGCAATTTTCATTATGTACTCCGCTGCAACGTTCTTACTCTCATCCAACCCCTCTCTGTAAGCTCTGGCTTGAATACTCGTGCTGAAACTAACTCTGAGCGGCATTGTATAGGTATTTGCTAAAAGATCCGGTTCTTCTCCATTAGTCGTATATTTGATTAAAGCTCCCGGAGTATCTGAATAGATTACTAGATCAATGCAGTTGTGGTAGACCCCCCCAAAAGGGTTAAACTTTGGTTCTGAAACCCTTTTTTCTGGTTCAGTTGACTTACTGCAGGAAAGAACCTGTAGGCCGATAAAAGAGACAAAGATCAAAGCATACACTCTCAGGTTCATTAAACCTCCACACTTTTTTACGTATTCAAAAGCCTTCTGTAAATATCCACAGTTTTTTTCTTCTTCTTTAGAGCTCTTAATCATAATCGACCCTAAGAACATCTTACTAATCTGTCAAGTCAACTTATAAATCATTTTTTTTGCACTATTAAAGCTTTCTTTAACAATTCTCATTAACGGTGGTTGATATCCACTATCAGGCAACAATACCGCAGCTTTGAGTACAAAAGGTACAAGAACGTTTTTTTCTATGCAAGATTGACCGTCCATTGTCCACTTTTTTAATCCAAACTGCAGAAATAATTGCTCAGAGATACTCTTTTCAAACATAAACACACTGGTTGATAAAACTACAGAGAGATAGTTAATGTGAGTATAGACCTCGATTATTTCATTAAACCTTTTTCCCAGCAATTAAAATACTCGGGAGGAAAAATTGTGAGTATCTGAATGATAACCCAAACATTACAAGGACAAATCTATTTGATTGTCTTCGATACTCGTAAAGATTTGATTATAATTGGTTTAACCCCAAGAGAATACTCTACCCACTTAAAATTCTTTCCTCCAGCTGGACTGAACACTTGGGTAGGCTACTGATTGCCCTCAAGTTCTCGACCTGTATACTAACCATCATTTCTTGAATAATTTCTGAAGACCGTTTTATGATGGTTATCTTTTTTGTAGAGGGGAATCCCTGAGGCTGAAGAGCTCTAAAAAACGAAGATCAAATAATGAGAGCATACAGCCCTATAGCAGACTTTAATTCTTTTCCAAATAAGCCTCTTTTGAAAGAAGTCTTGAGGACACAAAAAGGAGATCGAAAAGTGCTATCCTGTTTTTTGATTGACAAACATCAGTCTACCATAAGTGTAGTACTATTGGCATTGGTTGTTTGAAGCAAGGTTTTGATATTTTTTGTGCCATGTTTGGCAAATCATTTTCTTTTGGGAGGATTTTTTTTGAGTGAAGTTGAACACGCTACTCCAAATCATGATCAAAAAAAGGTTTTAATGGATTCAAACGATAGCATTTTCAATAGAATGATCGAAGGTTACGCTCATCATGAGATTATCATGGATGAGCAAAACAACCCTGTCGATTATATTTTCCTTGAGGTGAACAAAGCTTTTGAAGATCTGATGGGGTTATCAAGAAATGACATCGTTGGCAAATCGGTTTTAGAGCTTCTTCCGGACACAGAGAGTCACTGGATTGAAATCTTCGGTAAAGTAGCTCTTACTGGCGAGCCGATAGTCTTCGAGAACTATGCAGCAAGCTTAAAAAAGTATTTTCGGGTTTCTTCTTATCAGACAGCTAAGAACAGGTTTGCCTGTTTATTTGTTGATATAACTGATCTTAAAACAACCACAAATCTCTTATCGATAAGTGAACAGCAGTTGAAACAAGTTCTTGAAAGTCAGACCGAACTGGTTTGCAGGTTCCGTGAAGATGGGATCGTCTCTTATGTTAATGATTCATACGCCAGTTTCTTTGGTTTTCCCAAGGAGAAACTTATCGGGAGCAGCTTCTTCCCTCTAATACATGAAAACGATGTTGAGCTTGTTCACGATTTTTTTTCATCCCTGACACCAACCTGCAGTTTGGTAACATTTGAACATCGAACAGAGGTAAAAGGGGGTGAGTTCCGATGGGTTCAGTGGGTTTTGAAAGGGTTTTTCGATCTCAATGGGGCATTAAACGAGTATCAACTAGTCGGTCGAGATATCTCAATGCAAAAGCTAGCAGGACAAAAAGTCGAAGATTTGATCAATGAGAAGGACATTCTTCTTGATAATATCCAGGAACTAGTCTGGTACATGCCCAATCCATATACTTTTGGAGCTGTTAACTCTGCATTAGCAACTTTTTTTAACAAGCCGATCCACTCAATTGAACACAAACCGGTTAGAGATATCATTGAAGCCGATAAAAGTACCGAGACTTTTATTAATGCAAATAAGGTTGCATTTGATAGTAAAAAATCTATGCAAAGCGATGAATTTCTCATCGACGGTAAAGGAGAAACACATCGACTCACCGTCTACCGTAACCCGAAACTAAACAGCAAAGGGGAAGTTGAATACCTAATATGTTCCGCTCATGATATTACTGAGAACTTGCTTCTGTCTGAAAAGCTTCTACTGCAGAGGCAGCAGCTCAAAGGTATTTTGAACTCTCAAAGGAATATAATCCTCACTTTGAACACGGACAATGAATTAACATATGCAAATGATCTTTTTTACAAAACATTTGGCTTAAGCTCAACCGAATCTCTGTTTAAACCATTACACCTTGAAATTGATGAACAGTTTGAGAACAGCTGTTTAAAAAAGATAGAGAAGCTGCTTTCTAAACCTCACAGGATATATTATGAAACTCTCACTAATACAACCTCAGGATTGCGCTGGATAGCTTGGGAAGATAATGCTATCTTTAATGAATCTGGTGGTATAGTTGGGATACAGAAGGTTGGTCTTGATATTACTGAGAAGAGAGAAGCTATTGCTGCACTGAAAGAGAGCGAAAGCCGACTTAGCGCACTTCTAAGTGGCACACCTGCAGTCGTATATTCCTATATCTTAAGAGATAATGAACAGCTGATTACCTATATCAGCAAAAACATCAAAGATATCCTCGGTTTCGAGCCTGATGAGTTTATTAATAATCCGGAATTGTGGACAAGTTGTGTCCATCCTGATGACTGTCCCAAACTTTTAACCCAAATAGCAGATGAAATGCTCAATGCAGAATATCGATTTAAAGATAAAAATGGAGTTTATCATTGGATCCAGGATCAGAGAAGATTCCACAAGATTAGTGATAACCAGCATGAGATTATCGGCTTATGGTGGGATATTACTGAGAAAAAAAATATTGAGACTAAATCGAGAGAGACCGAAGAGTTTTTACGCGGAATTCTCGATTCTCAACAAACAATGGTTGTCCGAGTTGATCTAGACAATAGGTTCGAGTATGTAAACGACTTTTATTGTCGAACTTTTGGAAAAACAACTAAGGAGCTAATAGGAAAGAAATTCACACCATTGGTCAAGAAAGAGGATTTAGAAAGTACTGTAGAAAGTATGAAGAAATTATTTCATCCTCCATATCGTGTGTATTTGGAACAGAGAGCTAAAACAGCCGCAGGTTGGCGCTGTATCGCATGGGAAGACAATGCTGTCTTTGATGAGAAGGGTAAGATAGTTGCTATCCAGGGTATCGGCAGAGATATCACAGAGAATAAGATGTTACAACTTAAACTGGAAGAAGAGGCCAGAAAGCTCGATTTTCTGCTCTCCAAAACCCCTGCTGTAATCTATTCATATTCCGTAACTAATGGTGTTATCGACCTTAACTATGTAACCGACAACGTGAAAAATATCCTCGGTTTTGAACCACAGGAGTTTATTGAAAACATCGATTTCTGGTTCAGTTGTGTTCATCCGGAAGATTTACCAAATCTGAGAGAAAAAATAACCGGAACAGACAGCAATGATGAATATCGATTTAAAGATAAAGAGGGCAAGTATCATTGGCTTTATGATAAGCAGAGAGCTTTTGTTCTGAGCGATGGAACTATTGAAGTTATCGGTGCATGGTGGGATCAAACAGAGAAAAAGAGGTTGGAGGAATCACTGCTTCAAAGCCAGCAAACACTTTCTCAAGCTCAAAAATTTGCCAACCTAGGTATGTGGGAATATGACTTGAAAACAAAGGTTTTATCATGGTCAAAAGAATGTGAAATGCTTTTTGGGCTTAATGAAGGTGAGTTCGAAGGCTCGTTTGAAGATTTCGTCAAAAGGGTACACCCTGATGATGTTGATTTTGTACGGAATACTAATCTACCAATAACCACTGATAATGAAGGAATACCACTCGAGTATGAACATAGGATTATAAGAAAAGATGGCAGGGTCATTTGGGTTAGAGAAGTTGCTGGTGTGATTACCGATCATAACGCTATTCCGGATAGAGTGGTCGGTATGGTGATTGACATTTCACCACAAAAAGAGGCTGAGTCTGACATTATAAGACAGGGGCAAAAGATTCAGTCACTCGGACATCTCGTTGCCGGTTTGGCTCACGATTTTAACAACATGCTTGGTGTTGTTCTGGGTTATTCGGAACTCGCATTAATGCAGATTAATGATCCCAACTTAGTAAAATCGAGAATTTCAACTATTCAAAGCGTAGCGACAAAATCAGCCGACATGATTAAGCAGCTACTCACTTATGCGAAGAGTACTGATAAATCTACAACGGTTATCAAACCACGTGAAGCAGTTATTAGTATAAAAGAGATGCTTCACCAAATAGTTGGGGAAAATATACGTTTACAAATTGAAGATGGCGATGAGATTAACCACATTCGCTTCAACGAATCACAGCTCCAACAGATTGTTATCAACCTCTGTATTAACTCAAGAGATGCTATCACAGAATATGGACAAATCGATATAAGGTTTTCAGATTTGAAGCTGCAGCAGGACAAAAAAACCAGTTTGGGTACAGTTCCTGCAGGAGAATATGTGTTGCTAACTGTCAGTGATGATGGATCTGGAATGGATAAATCTACTATTGAAAAAATCTTTGAACCATTTTTTACCACAAAAGAGAAAGGAAAAGGGACAGGATTAGGTATGCCCACAATTAAGACTATTCTCGATAGAAACAACAGTCATATGGAGCTTGACAGTCTTTTAGGAAAGGGTACAACCTTTTTTATATATTTTCCTACTGCAGAAACAGTTAGTTGTGATTTGGGCAACATGGCTGTTAAACCTGGAATTGATGATAGCGGAGCCGAGACTATACTCATCGTTGAAGACGATCTTGAACACCTGAATATGATTTCCGACCTTTTAAACAATATTGGATATAATATTCTACCAGCTCAAACCACAAAAAAAGCCATGCAATTTGTTAAGGACAACTCAGAGATTATCGACCTTCTACTAGCTGATGTTATCATGCCTGAAATGAATGGTGTCTCCTTTGCCAATCAGTTCAAAACCATAATACCAACAGCAGAAGTTCTGTTCATGTCGGCTTATCCTG
>OBJA01001132.1_pt1 | contig 19411 bp, 21 predicted proteins | sample 1519751 | NCBI WGS metagenome assembly OBJA01 (sample SAMEA3881238, study PRJEB22517) | soil metagenome | biome: lake sediment; feature: soda lake sediment; material: sediment, water from around vicinity | place: India | collected 2013-12-23 | depth 3 m
GTGTTACGGCAGTTGGGTGAGGGGCCGGAGGTCAGCCGCCGCCATCTGCCGCAGGTACGCCGGTTGTTAAAACAATAACAGACCGCACGATTCAGGCCCGCTCCACGTCACCGTCCAGATAGTACCAACGCCCCTGCACACGCACAAAACGGCTGGTTTCATGCAGGCGAGCGGCACATCCGTTGAGCTTGTGGCGGGCGACAAATGCCACCGTTCCCTGCTGGTCGACGGCACTGCCGCCGTGGCACTGCACAATCTTCAGTCCCAGCCAGCACAGTCCATCCTCCCAGTGCAGTTCAGCCGGACGGGTCTCGGGATGCCAGCTTTGCAACAGATACTCCTCTTGTTGCAGCACGTAGGCGCTGTAGCGCGAACGCATCAGGGCCTCGGCGGTCGGGGCGGCCTCGCCAGCATGGTAGCGCCCGCAACAGTCAGGATAGGGCCGAGCGCTGCCACAGGGACATGCGGTGTTGGTGGTGGCCATCTATTGGATGGCGCTCTGGGCGCCACCCTGCATGGCCGCGGCGGCGGCACGGATGGAGAGATCAAGGTATTCGCCGTAGAAGGCCTCGGTCATCAACCCGACCCGCTGTTTGCCCACCTCGTCGCCCCGGTCATCAATAAATACCACGGTGGGCATGACATAGACCCCGTAACGGTCGGCCAATTCGCGGGTACTGATCGGGCTGCCGTCAAAATTGGTCAGCTCGTTATCGCGGGTCAGGTCGAGCTTGTGCATGGTGATCATGCCGTCATAGTCCCCGCTGCGCAGCATCGGCTTGAGAAAGTACTCCTCCGCCGTGACGCAGAAGCGGCAGTGTTCGCCGGAGAACATCAACAGGATGGCACGCCCTTCCTGGCGGCTTTGCGCGCCCAGTGCAGCAAAATCCTGGGTTTGCTTGAGCTCAACGAACTTGTAGCCCTCCTCGGCGGATAGCGTGGCAACTGGCGTCATCAGCAGCAACGCCAAGCCGATTGTCATCGTTTGCAACAACTTTCTCATGGGGGGTTCCTGTTGCTGTGGGGCCTGTGTGTGTATGATCGGACAATTACCCGGATAAGACCAGCCCCGACGGGCAGGGTTCCCCGGTGGTTAAACCGCAACCGCAGAGCAGACCAATGAACAAAAAGTGTATCCGTATCGCCACCCGTGAAAGCCTGCTGGCCCTTTGGCAGGCCGAGTATGTCGCCGCCGCGCTGCAAAGCGCCCACCCCGGCCTGGAGGTGGAGCTGATCAAGATGAAATCCGAGGGGGATCGCATCCTGGATACGCCATTGGCCAAGATCGGCGGCAAGGGCCTGTTCACCAAGGAGCTGGAGGAGGGGATGCTGCGCGGGGATGCCGATATTGCGGTGCACTCGATGAAGGATGTGCCGATGGAGCTGCCGGAGGGGCTGCATCTGGCGGTGATCTGCCCCCGCGAGGATCCGCGCGATGCCTTCGTCTCCAATCAATACCAGAGCCTGGAACAGCTTCCCGAGGAGGCCGTGGTCGGTACCTCCAGTCTGCGCCGGCAGGCACAGTTGCTGGCCCTGCGCCCCGATCTGCAGATCAATTTTTTGCGTGGTAACGTCCAGACCCGGCTGCGCAAGCTTGATGAAGGCCAATACGACGCCATCATTCTGGCCGGTGCCGGCCTCAAGCGCCTCAAGCTGGAGGAGCGCATCACTGCACTGCTGGAGATCACCACCATGTTGCCGGCCTGTGGCCAGGGGGCGGTGGGGATTGAGTGCCGTGTTGATGACGATGAGCTGAATCTGCTGCTGGCTCCCTTGAACGAACCGAAGACCGCCGCCCGGGTGCTGGCCGAGCGCGCTATGAACCGCCGCCTGGAGGGTGGCTGCCAGGTACCGATCGGCGGCTACGCCGAACTGGATCATGGTGTCATCGTGCTACAGGGGCTGGTGGCGCGACCCGATGGCAGCGAGGTGGTGCGCGGCAATATCAGCGGCCACCCGGAACATGCCGAGGAACTGGGGATCGCCCTGGCCGAAGACCTGTTGGCACGCGGCGCCGATGCCATTCTCGCCGAGCTGTATGCCGAACAGCAGTAGCCTGGCGCACTGTCGTATCCTGGTCACCCGCCCGGCCCACCAGGCCGAGGGGCTGTGCCGGCGGATCAGCGAACACGGTGGCGAGCCGATCCGCCTGCCCACCTTGGCTATTGGCGATCTGAGCACAAGTGACGAGGCACAGGCGCTACTGTCGCGCCTGGCCGACTACCATATCCTTGTTTTTGTCAGCCCCAATGCGGTACGGCTGGGCTTGGCGGCCATCCAGCGCCACGGCGGCCTGCCTGCCGGGACAACCCTGGCCACGGTTGGCGAGGGCAGCGCGCGCGCGCTGCGCGAGGCGCTGGGGCGTGGCCCCGATCTGGTGCCAGGCGATACTTTCGACAGCGAGGGGTTGCTGGCACTGCCAGCCCTGCAGGCCGTAGCGGGGCGACGGATACTGATCCTGCGCGGTGAGGATGGCCGTACCCTGTTGGCAGAGACCCTGCGCCAGCGCGGTGCACAGGTCGATTATCTGGCGATCTACCAACGCCTCCTGCCATCCCTGCCGGTCAGGCTGGAGGCATGGCCGCAACACACCGATATCATCACCGTAACCAGCAGCGAGGGACTGCGCAACCTGTGCCGCCTGACCCCGCCAGCACAGCAGGCACGCCTGTTTGCCCTGCCGCTGGTCGTGGTCAGCAGCCGTACTGCGCAACTGGCCACGGAACTAGGCTTTGTGCAACCGGCCAGAGTGGCGCGGCGCGCCAGCGACGAGGCCATCGTTGAAAGCCTGCTTGAATGGGCAGCCACCCCGAGAGCCACACCATGAAAAAGAGCAACCCGCCTGTCAGCCCTTCCAGCAAGGACGCACCGTCAACCCCTGCCGCCAAGCCCAAGTCTGCCGCCGGATCGCCACCGGAACCGGCCGAACGCAAGGGCAAGAGCAGCACACCGCCCCGCCAGCCATCCCCCGGCAGCGCCATCGGCACACTGGCCCTGCTGGTGGCCCTGCTGGCCGGTGGCGCAGCCTTTTATCTGTGGGAACAACAGCGCCAGGCTACCTCACAACTGGCCGCCACCGAGGCACGCCTGCAACGCACCCTGGGCACGCTGGAGCAGCAACAGCAGCAGCACCGCCAGGAACTGCAACAACTGGTGGCACTTGGCCAGGGCCAGCCCGACCTGCAACGGCATCTTGAACAACTGGAACAACAACTCCAGGCCTTGCGTGCCCAACTGCCGCGGCAGTTGCAGGAATGGGAACTGGCGGAAGTGGATTATCTGTTGCGGATCGCTGAACACCGTTTGCAACTGGAGCGCCAGCCCGCCGGCGCCCTGAGCGCCCTGCATGGCGCCGCCGCCACCCTGCAGGCGGTCAACGAGACCCGTTTTGCCGTGCTGCAAGAGGCGATTGCCGCCGATATCCAACGCATCCGTGCCGTGGCGGACGAGGATGCCCCGCAACGACTGTCCCAGCGGCTTGATGGGCTGGTCAAGCTGGTCGGTGAACTATCGCTTCCGCCCAGCGGCGAGGTGGTGGACAGTCTGGCACTACCCGAAGCCCTCGCCCCAGGGCAGCCGGAGGCCACGGGTTGGCGGCAGTTTATCCGGCAAGTATGGGCCGATCTGCGGGGTCTGGTGGTGATCCGCCACCAAGCGGATGAGTGGCTGGGGCCGCCTGCGCCGGGGCAACAGCAAAACCTGCAGTGGCTGTTGCTCATCAAGCTTGAAACCGCGCGCCTGGCTCTGTTGAGTGGTCAGCCACAGGCCTGGCAGGCCAGCCTGGACTCGGCGCGCCAGTGGCTGGCAAGGCATTTCGACCGACAAAGCACGGCTTGGCAGCAACTGGACACCGGGCTGGCCGAACTGGCCGCCGAGCCGGTTCGCTCACCGCTGCCCAGCCTGCAGGACACCATCCGCCTGTTGGAATCGCTGTTGCTGAAGGTACCGCCGGGCAGCGATGCATCGGCACCGCAAGTTGAGGATCCGGCATGAGATTCCTGTTTCTCGCCCTGCTGGCCCTGGCCATCGGCACCAGCCTGGCACTGTTGGCGCAGCATGATCCCGGCTATGTCCTGCTGAGCTACCACGGCTGGTCCGCCGAGAGCAGCCTGGTGCTCTTTTTGCTGCTGTTGCTGCTGCTGTTCAGCCTGTTTTACCTGCTGCTGCGTCTGCTGTGGGGCGCCTGGCGCCTGCCGCATACCCTGGCCTGCTGGCTGGGCCGACTGCGCTTGTCACGCGCCCACCACCAGACCCACCACGGCCTGATCGCACTGGCCGAGGGCAACTGGCGCAAGGCAGAGCAACAACTCAGCCGTGCCGCCACCCGCAGCGATACCCCCTTGATCAACTACCTGGGGGCCGCGCGGGCCGCGCAGAAACTCGGCGCCACCCAGCGGCGCGACCTGTATCTGCTGCAGGCCCATCAGAGTATGCCCAAGGAGCGCCTGGCGATCGGCCTGACCCAGACCGAGTTACAACTCTCGCAGGGCCAGCTGGAGCAAGCGCTGGCGAGCCTGCGTGAACTGCATCAACATGCCCCACACCACGCCTATGTGCTGTATTTGTTGAAAAAACTCTACGAAAAGCTGCAAAGCTGGGATGATCTGTATCGTTTACTGCCCGAACTGCGGCGCCAGCAGGTGCTTGCCGAGGCTGAGTATCAAGCGTTCGAGCAGCAACTGTGCCTGCGGCTGCTCGACAGCGCCCGGGATGTGGACGAGCTGCGCCGGCGCTGGAAAAGTTTCGCCAAAAGACAGCAGCAGCAGGCCGAACTCCTGCATCACTATACCGAGGCCCTGCTCCGGCTGGGTACCACCGAGGAGCTTGAACCCCTGCTCAGCCACTATCTGGACAGGGACTACGCCCCGGCCCTGGCGCACCGCTATGCCTTGCTCGAGAGCCGGACTGAGCCGGCTGCCCGCCTGCAACGCCTGGAGCACTGGCTCAAGGCGCATCCACGGGATCCGGTCTTGCTGCTGGCGGTGGGACGCCTGGCACTGCATAACCAGCTCTGGGGCAAGGCACGCAGTTATCTGGAGGCCAGCCTGGCACTGGAGGAATGCGCTGAAACACGCCACGAACTGGCCGAGTTGCTAATCAGGCTAGGGGAAAAGGAGCGGGCCTTGGAACTGTATCGCCAACAACGCGCGGATGGCTGTGAACGGCGGGCACTAACCGCTGTCTAGCTGGCTGTTGTTGTCGCTCCGGCGTGCCGCCGCAACGCCGCCTCAGTCCTTGGCCCATTCAAAGGCATCGCTGTAGCAGTGATCCGGGTCGATCCCCCTGCTCACCAGCGCATCGCGGGCGCTATAGACCATCGCCGGGTGGCCGCAGGCATACAGTTCGTAGTCGCTCAAATCGCTAAACTCCGCCAGCACGGCCTCCTGCACATAGCCGGTGCGCCCCTCCCAGTCGCTATCCGGCTGGGAGAGTACCGGACGGTAGTCCAGCTGGGGATAGCGCGCCTGCCAACTGTGGATCAGCGCATCGGCGTACAGATCCTGACGGTGGCGCACACCCCAGTACAGCGTCACAGCGCGTTGTGACTGCTCGGCGATCAGCTGCTCCAGCATCGCCTTGATCGGGCCAAAACCGGTGCCGGTCGCCAGCATGATAATCGGCTGTTCGCTCTGCTCGCGCAGGAAGAAACTACCCCTCGGGCCTTCGATCCGCTGCATCTCGCCCGGCTGCATCTGATTAAACAGATAGTCGCTGAACTCCCCGCCGGGGATATGGCGGATATGAAACTCCAGCAATTCATCGTGGTGCGGGGCATTGGCAATGGAAAAGGCGCGCTTGCGGCCATCCTTCATGATGAACTCGACATACTGTCCGGCCAGGTATTGCAGGCGCTCGTTCTCCGGCAGCTTGAGAAACAGCGCCATCACCTCGTCATTCAGGCGCTCCAGGCGGGCCACCTTGGCCGGCAGCTTGCGCACCGGGATCTCCTCCAGCGCCCCTACCTCGTGGATCTCCACGGTAAGATCACTCTGCGGGCGCGCCAGGCACAACAAGGCCATCCCGACCGCGAGCTGTTGCTCGTTCAGCGCCATCGGCTCTTCCTCACCATAGCCGATCTCACCCGTAACGATCTTGCCGATGCAGGCGCCGCAGGCGCCACCACGGCAACCATAGGGAAACGCCAGCCCTTGGCGCAACGCACCATCGAGCAGACTTTCGTTGGCCTCGACCGCAAACTGATGCCCACTGGGCAGAACAGTGACCGTATATGACATGTCTTTCCTTCTAAAAATCACTAACCATGGGGGGGACTAAGTATAATGACATGACCGCCCTGAAGATTAAATCCGCGTGACATGGTATGACAGTTAAGCTGCTTGATCTAGATCAAACATGGAAAATGAAATAGTTATTATCGGTTGTGGCGATATTGGCCGCCGTCTGGCGCCACACTGGCTGGCACAGGGCCGTAGCGTGGCTGCCCTGGCCCGTTCCAGTGACAGCGCACGGCGCCTGCAGGCACTGGGCCTGCCGATCCTGCCTGGCGACCTGGACGATGCCACCAGCCTGGCCTGCCTCTGCACGCCACGCCTGCACGCGCGGATTGTCTATTATCTGGCCCCGCCACCCGGCGAAGGCGAAGGGGATCCGCGCATCGAACACTTGCTGGCCTGCCTGGCACCGGACAACTGCCCGGCACAGCTCATCTATATGGGCACCAGTGGCGTGTACGGTGATTATGGCGGGGCCTGGGTGGATGAGCACAGCCCCGTATGGGCGCAGGCCCCACGCGCCAAGCGCCGTCTGGCGGCCGAATCCGCCCTCCACTCGGCCGCCACGCGGTTGGGTTTTGCCCTGACCCTGTTGCGGGTGGGCGGGATCTACGGGCCGGGCCGGTTGCCACTCACGCGCTTGCAAAAGGGCCTGCCGGTGCTGTGCGAGGCCGAGTCCGGGTTCAGCAACCGCATCCACGTCGAGGATCTGCTACAGATCCTGCTCGCACTGGCCGAACAACCAGCCGCCGGGGTGCGGCTCTACAACATCAGCGACAACCACCCCGGCAGCATGACCGGCTATTTTCTTGCCGTCGCCGCAGCACTGGGTCTGCCGCAGCCCCCGCAAATCAGCCTAGCCGAAGCGCGCCAGCAACTGAGTCCGGCGATGCTCTCCTACCTTGGCGAGTCGCGGCGCATGGACAGCCGCAAGGTGCTGCACGAGCTGGGGATCGAACTGCGCTATCCCGAACTGCGCGACGGCCTGCGGGCACTCCGCCAACAGGGCAAAGTTGCCGGCGATTGTTAATGTAAAATGACAGAAGATTGGCTAAGTGGCTGTTGCAGCAAGGGCAAAAAGGTTATCCACAAAAGCTGTGGATAACTTTGTGGATGAAATGGGAACAAGCGCCCCAAAGGCCCGTCGCCACTGTGGGTTTGTTGGATTGATGAAAAATTAAGCAGTCAAATTAACCCTTAAGAATCAATAGATTATATTTTTAATGTAAAATATTGTTTTTTTATCCGGGGAGCTATTGACAAGCCGCCGGTGACTTGTTCTGAGTGTGAATAAGCCCTGCTGGAAACTTGCCAAACTGCGTGATATAGCCCGGCTTTAGATGTTCGCCCGCCACACCAGCGGTTAGCGCACCAGCCCGGCTTCGACCTCATCACGTTTGGTCTTGTCGAACAGGTTTTCGATCAGGGTCAGGGCAAAATCCATTGCCGTGCCCGGTCCGCGTGAGGTAATGACCGTGCCATCCTGTACCACGGCCTGATTCTGGAAGCTCACGCCAGCGGGGGTATTTTGGTCGAGGAAACCAGGGTAGCTGGTGGCCTGTCTGCCTTCCAGCAGGCCAGCCGCGGCCAGTACCTTGGGTGCTGCACAGATCGCGGCGGTGTATTTGCCACGGGCTGCCATCTGTTGCAGCAGCCGGGCAATCCTCGGGTCATCCTCAAGATGTTGTGCACCGGGCATCCCGCCGGGCAATACCACCATGTCGAAATCCTGTTGCAAGGCGGTATCGAGATCGGTATCGGGCAGCAGTGTGACACCGCGCGAGGCCTTCACTGGCCCAGGGACGAGACCGGCAGTGGTGACGCAGGCACCGGCACGTACCAACAGGTCGATGATGGTTACGGCTTCAAGCTCTTCGCAGCCTTGGGCAAGGGGGACAAGGACGCTTGCCATAGCTTTTCCCTCTGTTGCTGTGTGTGTTCTATCCATTCCGAGACCGGCAGCAGGCGCACCCCGAATTCATCCAGATAGGGCAACAGTGCCTCCAGTACCTCCAGGGTCTCCGGGTAAGGGTGGCCGATGGCCAGCGAGGCCCCAACGGTGTGGGCCTGCTCCAGCAAACGGACAAATTGTTGCAGGATGGCGCCGCGATCCTGTTCATGGTCGAGGAAGATGTTGCGCCTGGCATTGGCCAGGTTGTGTTCATAGGCGACCCGTTGTGCCACGCTGGCCGGGGTGGTCGTACTGTCCACGAAGTATAGCCCACCGGCTTCATCCAGCACCTCCATCACCCAGGCCATGTGGCCAGGGTGACGGGTCAGCAGGCTGCCCATGTGGTTATTGACCCCGCGCACATGCGGAACCGCCGCCAGATTCTCGCGCAGCACCTGGCGCACTTGCTGGCGATCCATCTCCAGTGCCAAGCCGCCCGGCCCCATCGCCTTGCCATTCAGGGCCTGCATGGGCTGGTGCAGCATCACCTCCTTGCCATGCTGGTGCGCCAGCCGGGCCAGCCGCTCGGCAAAGGGGGTATGTGGCAAGACCGCATAGGTGACGGCGCCCGGCAGTTCCACGGCCCGCTGGCCATCCAGCAGGCGATCGCCCAGGTCATCAATGATCAGAGCGATCACCGGCCGCTCGTCGGCCAGCGCCAACCCGCTCCACAGCAGGCTGGCCAGCAGCCAGCTCAGCAGGCGGGGCAGCAATACCATGCTAGCGGCTGCGGCCGCCCTGGAGGATATGTAGCCCCTTGAGCAGGTTGAGTGCCTCGTTCAGCACGTAGTCGCGGCTGGCCAGCGGCTCGTCCTCGGCCTTTTCCTCCTCACGCTGGCGGCGCTGTTCGGCATCCAGGCCATTGCTGAGGTGGCCGCTCAGATCCGCCTCCTTGACGCGGCGGCCGTTGGCCTCCAGGCGGGTGACCTGCAACGGTTCGACCTTGATATCCGGCTCGATGCCCTCGGCCTGGATGGAGCGTCCGGAGGGGGTGAAATAACGGGCCGTGGTGAGCTTGACCGCAGTGTCGTTGCTCATCGGGAAGATGGTCTGCACCGAGCCCTTGCCGAAGGTTGGGCTGCCCATGATCACGGCGCGCTGGTGATCCTGCAACGCCCCGGCGACGATCTCGGAGGCCGAGGCCGAACCGCCGTTGACCAGCACCACCATCGGCGAGCCATTGAGGATGTCGCCCGGGGTGGCGTTGAAGTCGAGTACCGCATCGCGGGCCCGCCCTTCGGTATAGACGACCTTGCCCTTGTTGAGAAAGGCGTCAGAGACGCTGACCGCCGCGCCCAACACCCCACCCGGGTTGTTGCGCAGATCGAGGATCATGCCCTTCAGGTTGCCGTCGCCCTGGCGTTTCAGATCACTGACCGCCTTGCGCACATCCTCCCCAGTGGCCGACTGGAAGTTGGTGATGCGCAGATAGCCAAAGCCATCCTCCAGTATCTCGCTGCGCACGCTGCGCACCTGGATGATGGCGCGGGTGATCTCGAGGATCACCGGCTGCTGAACCCCCTCGCGCATGATGGTCAGGGTAACGGCCGTGCCCGGCTCGCCACGCAGCATCTTGACTGCATCGTTCAGTGCCATACCCTTGACCGGGGTGTCGTCGATCCGCACGATCAGATCGCCGGCCATCACCCCGGCCCGCATCGCCGGGGTGTCATCGATGGGCGCCACGACCTTGACGAAGCCATCCTCCATCGACACCTCGATACCCAGGCCGCCAAACTTGCCGCTGGTGCCGACCTGCAATTCCTTGAATTCTTCCTGGTTAAGATAGGCGGAGTGCGGATCAAGACCTGTCAACATGCCACGGATCGCCCCTTCCAGCAGCTCACGATCGCTGACCTCCTCAACATAATCGGCCTTGACCCGGCCAAAGACCTCGCTGAGGGCACGCAGTTCCTCCAGTGGCAGTGTGGCATGTGTGGCCTGGTTGGCATTGCGATCCGCCAGGACACTGGTGCCGACACTAAGGCTGATCCCCAGTGCCATCCCGATGGCAAGGATCAGGGAAAAACGAGCTGCTGATTTCATGTAAGACTCCCGAACATAGATATATGCCTTAACCCGAATATTTCATAAATTGCACGCGCCCTCGCTTGCCTCTTGATTGTACAATGGATTTTCCTCAGTCGGGTGTATGAATATGGCTACCGGCATCCTGCCTCTCGCCAAATACCGTCCATCCATGGACATAACTACACCGCTCCTTTGGAAAATCCATCGTACAATCAATATGCGGCGCGATCATCGCGCGAATTTATGAAATGTTCGGGTTAAGACAAGCATTTCGGCGATGTTACTGCAATTGATGACAAAGCCCAAGTATGGCCTATCTTTTGACCCAGCGGATCGGATCGAGTGGCCGTCCATCCTTGCGGATCTCAAAATACAGGGCACTGCGGTTATCCGCCGCATGGCTACCAACACTAGCGATCACCTCATTGCGGGCCACCCAGTCGCCGACCTCCTTGAACAGACTCTGGTTGTGTCCGTACAGGCTCATGTAACCGTCGCCATGCTCAATGATGATCAACAGCCCGTAGCCGCGCAGCCAGTCGGCAAAGGCCACCCGGCCATGCGAGACCGCACGCACCTCCTGCCCTTCCGGCGCACTAATACGGATCCCCTGCCAACTGAGCCCGCCCGGATTGCGTGAACTGCCGAAGCTGGCCAGCACCGCTCCTCGGGTGGGCATCGACATCTGGCCACGCAGCGAGGCGAAAGCCTGCTGGCTGCCGATCTCCTTGGGGATATCCTCCAGCGCCTCGACCAGGGCCTGGATCAGTCTGGCCAGTTGCTGTTCGTCCTGCTGCATGGCGCCGAGGCGGCGATCCTGATCCTGCAACTCATCGGCCAGGCGAACCAAGACCTGCAGGCGTTGCTCGCGGCTGGCCGCCAAGGCCTGCTGCTCCCGCTCCTGCTCATGGCGCAGTTGCTGCAAGTGGGCCTGTTCCCGCTCTAGTTGCACAGCGGTTTGGCGTAATTCGGCCAGGGTGTCGGCGATCCGCGCGATCTGCTGGCTGCGCGCCTGGTTGAGGTAGTCATAATAGGTCATGACTCGGCCGACGGTGGCCGGATTTTCCTGGTTGAGCAGGATCTTGAGGGTTTCCTGACGGCCCATCGCGTAGGCGGCGCGCACCTGGCGGGCAAGTTGTTCACGCTGCCCGCTCATGTCCCCGCGCAGGCTTTGCTGGTAGCTGCGCAGCGTGCTGATCCGCTGCTCGGTTTGCTGGAACGAACCGTCCAGTTCATGGATCGCCCGACCGATCCGGTTGATGCGTTGTTCGCTTTGGCGCAATTCCTGTTGAAGCCGATCATACTGCCCGCGTACCTGATTCATCTCCTGTTGCAAAGTAGCGATGCGCTCACGCAACTGGCGCAGTTCGGCCTCCTTGAGTTGGCGCTCGCTGGCCGCCATCGCGCTGCCGGCGCCCAGCCATTGCAGCAGCAACAGCGCCAGCAGGATCGTCGGCCCTCCTAGCGGGGTGCGCCCGAGCAAGCCCTATTCCTCTTCCTCGTCGGGCTGGCAGAGCAGGCTATGGCCGTTCATCTCAGTGGGTTGCTGGATCCCCAGCAGGTACAGCATGGTCGGGGCGATGTCCGCCAGGGTGCCGCCCTCCAGGATCCGCAGTTGGCGCTCGCCGACATAGACCAACGGTACCGGGTTGGAGGTGTGGGCGGTATGTGCCTGACCGGTATCCTCACCACGCATCTGCTCGGCGTTACCGTGATCGGCGGTTATCAGCATCTCGCCATCCTGTTCGGTGATCGCCTGGTGCAGGCGCGCCAGGCAACCGTCAAGCACCTCCAGCGCGGTAATGGTGGCCTCCATGTTGCCGCTGTGGCCGACCATGTCGGGGTTGGCATAATTACAGATAATCACATCGTAATTACCATGGTGGATGGCATCAACCAGTCGGTCGGTCACCTCAACGGCACTCATCTGCGGCTGCTGATCGTAGGTGGATACCTGCGGGGAGGGCACCAGGATGCGATCCTCGCCCTCGAAGGGCTCCTCGCGTCCGCCATTGAAGAAGAAGGTGACGTGGGCGTATTTCTCGGTTTCGGCGATGCGCAACTGACGCATCCCGAGGCTGGAAAGCACCTCACCGAAGACATTGACCAGCCGCTCGGGTGGAAAGGCCACCGGGATGGTGTAGTCGGCGTTGTATTCGGTCAGGCTGACGAACATCCCCAGTTTGGGCCGCTTGGCCCGTTCGAAATGGTCGAACTCGGCCTCGATAAACGGGCGGGTGATCTGGCGAGCCCGATCCGAGCGATAGTTCATGAAGACGATGACATCGCCGTCGTTGACACAGGGCGGCGCCTCACCCGGCCTCTGGATCGAGGTGGCCTGCACAAATTCGTCCGACTCGCCGCGGGCATAGGCCATCTCCAGACCGCTCATCGCATCCGGGGCGATGAATTCTGCCTTGCAGCCAGTGATCAGGTCATAGGCTGCCTGGATCCGCGGCCAGCGGTGGTCGCGATCCATGGCATAGAAGCGGCCGATGATCGAGGCGATCCGCCCACCACCGATCTCATCGAAGAGCTGTTGCATCAGGTTCAGGGATTCGGCGGCACTCTTGGGCGGCGTGTCGCGGCCGTCCAGAAAGGCATGGACATAGACATTTTTCACCCCGCGCTCCACCGCGAGTTTGACCATCGCATGGATGTGTTCCTCGTGGCTGTGCACCCCGCCGGGGGAGAGTAGGCCGAGGATATGCAGCGCCTTGCCATTCTCGATGGCCCGATCGGCCGCCTCGGTCAGGGTGGCGTTGCTGAAAAACGAGCCGGTCTTGACCGAACGGCTGACGCGTGTGAACTCCTGGTAGACCACCCGGCCGGCACCCAGATTGAGGTGTCCCACCTCGGAATTGCCCATCTGGCCGCTGGGCAGGCCGACCTCGGCGCCGGAGCAGCGCACCAGGGTATGCGGATAATGCTCCCACAACCGATCCCAGACCGGTGTTTGGGCAGCACGGATGGCATTGTAATAGGTACTTTCGCTGTATCCCCAGCCATCAAGGATACAGAGCAACAGCGGGCGATGGCACTCGACTGGAGGCATGATTGGACGGGTTCCTGTTCAGTAAAGTGGTGAAAATCACTTCTCAAAGGTATTATTATTGTATATTGTTTTGCTGATATTAGCAGTATACCGGAGCTCAACCCGCCAGGGTTGCCAATAATAGCCCAATTTCAGGATAACGAGACCATGCAGGAACATGAAGCAATGGGTCTGATGACCCATGATGAAGATATCAATCGCGCATCCCGTTCACTCAAGGCCATGTCCCATCCCCTTAGGCTGAAGATCCTCTGCGTCCTGAATGACCAGGAGGTCAGCGTGCAGGATATCGTCGAACGGGTCGGCACCTCGCAAAGCAATATCTCCCAACACCTTGCGATCCTGCGCGACAAGGGTATCCTGTCCTCCCGCAAGGATGCCAACCGGGTTTACTACAAAGTGGCTGACTCACGCACCCTGCAACTGATCGGCATGATGCGCAATCTGTTCTGCAGCACCGCCTGAACAGCGCCCCGGCAAACCCACCCTAACTTGTCCAGCATAGGCCGTTATTAGCATTCATGTCACAGTTTATCGAGTTCGTCATCAATCGCTGGGATCTGTTCCTGACCCTGTTGCTTATCCTGCTGCTGCTCTCCGGTGGCCACATCATGCGCCGTCTGCGTGGCTACAAAGAGGTCGAGATCAGCCAAGCCGTGACGATGCTCAACCATGACGATGCGGTGATCCTGGATGTGCGCGAAGAGAAGGAATTTCGCGAAGGCCACATCCTCAACGCCATCCACATCCCGCTGGGCAAGCTGGACAAGCAGCTCGGCGAACTGGAACAGTACAAGGGGCGGGATGTAATCATCCACTGCCGCAGCGGGCATCGCTCCGCCAGTGCCTGCGGTCGTCTGCGCAAGCAGGGCTTTGAAAAGGTTTACAATCTCAAGGGTGGCATTCTGGCCTGGCAAAATGCCAATCTGCCGCTGCAAAAGCCTGGCAAGAGTAAAAAACGTAAAGATAAATAAAGAACACAAGAGGTTATTTCATGCCACAGATCACCATGTACACCACAGCCAGTTGCCCCTATTGCGTGCGTGCCCGCATGCTGCTCGACAAGAAGGGGGTCGCATACACCGATATCCGTATTGATGAAAAACCCGAGTTGCGCCCCGAGATGGAGCGCCTCAGCGGCCGTACCTCGGTGCCGCAGATCTTTATCGATGACTTCCATGTCGGTGGTTTTGACGACCTCGCCGAACTGAATGTCGATGGCAGCCTGGACGAGCGCCTCGGCCTGGCCTGAGGCCAGCAACACCCACCCCGACTTTGACCCATCAGCCACCCTTTAGGATATCGCATGAGTGACAACAGCGCCGCAGCCGGCCAGCAAGGCCCACAATTCGCCATCCAGCGCATCTACACCAAGGATCTCTCCTTCGAGGCCCCCAACACCCCGGCCATCTTCACCGAGATATGGGAACCCAAGATCAATGTCGATCTGAACACCTCCAGCCTGACCCTCAGCGAGGGGCTATACGAGGTGGAGCTGCATATCACCGTCACCGCCAAACTCGGCGACAAGACCGCCTATCTGGTCGAGGTCAAGCAGGCCGGGATCTTCGTGGTCAGCGGCTTTTCCGAGGCCGATCTGGGCGGCATGTTGCACAGCTACTGCCCGAATATGCTGTTCCCCTATGTTCGCGAGGTGATCTCCGACATCGTCACCAAGGGCAGCTTCCCGCAACTGCTGTTGTCGCCGGTCAACTTCGACGGCATCTATGCCCAGTACCTGCAAGAGCAGGCGGCCAAGCAGGCAAGCGGCGACGCCGACAGCCAGGGATAAAGAGCCGCGCCGGGTGAACGAGCCAGTAGATAAACCAGCGGACAAGCCGGCCATTACCGTACTGGGTGCGGGCTCCTGGGGCACCGCGCTGGCCATGCAGTTGGCGCGCAACGGCACACCGGTATGGCTGTGGGGACGCGATCGCGCCCACCTGGCACAACTGGCCGGCGAGCGGGCCAACGCGCGCTACCTGCCGGGGATCCCCTTTCCCGAGGGACTGCAACTGGAGCCAGAGCTGCCGCGTGCCGTGAGCTGTGCCGAACAGCTGCTGCTGGCGGTGCCCAGCCATGCCTTCCGCGATACCCTGCACCAGCTTCGCCCGTTGCTGCGTGCCGGTATGGCCATTGCCTGGGCCAGCAAGGGTCTGGAAACAGGCAGCGGCAAGCTGCTGCACCAGATCCTGGCTGAGGAACTGGGTGAGCATCCCAGCGCTGTGATCTCCGGCCCCACCTTCGCCGGAGAGGTGGCGCGTGGCCTGCCGACCGCTGTTACCATTGCCTCTACCGATCCTGTTACCGCCGGGCTGTTTGCCTCGGCGCTGCACGGCGGGGTATTTCGTGTCTATACCGGCAGTGATGTGGTTGGGGTCGAACTGGGCGGGGCCTGCAAGAATGTGCTGGCCATTGCCACCGGGATTGCCGACGGTTTGGGCTTTGGCGCCAATACCCGGGCGGCCCTAATCACCCGTGGCCTGGCCGAGCTGACCCGCCTGGGGATCAGCTTGGGAGGCCACCCTGAAACCTTCATGGGACTGGCCGGGCTGGGCGATCTGGTGTTGACCTGCACCGATGATCAGTCCCGCAACCGCCGCCTCGGTCTGGCACTGGGACAGGGTAATGATCTGGAGTCGGCCCTGCAGGCCATCGGCCAGGCGGTCGAGGGGGTGCGCAGCGCCCCCGAGATCGGTCGCTTGGCGCGGCAGCAGGGCATTGAGATGCCGATCACCGAACAGGTCTGCCGGGTATTGCACCGTGAATGCAGTGCCCAGGCAGCCGTCGAGGCCCTGCTGGGGCGGGAGCAAAAGGCTGAAACCCCTTGATCCAGGTGGTGCTGTACGAGCCGGAGATCCCGCCAAATACCGGCAACATCATCCGCCTGTGCGCCAATACCGGCGCGCAATTACACCTGATTGGCCCGCTCGGTTTCACACTGAACGATAAACGCCTGCGCCGCGCCGGGCTCGATTATCACGAATACGCCCGGCTCCAACTGCATCCCAGCCTGGCGGCCTATCGACAACAGGCCCGCCCGGCCCGCCTGTTTGCCTGCACCACCAAGGGCCAGCGCGACTACAGCACGGTGAACTACCAGCCGGGTGACGCCCTGCTGTTCGGCCCGGAGAGCCGCGGCCTGCCCATGACAGTGCTCGGGCAGATCCCCCAGAACCACTGGCTGCGCCTGCCGATGCTGCCGCACAGCCGTAGCCTCAACCTTGCCAATGCCGTGGCGGTCTTCGTCTACGAGGCCTGGCGTCAGCAGGGCTTTGTTTAACAGGCTGTTGTTGTCGCTCAGGCGAGCATGAGAGTAGGCAAAATCAGGTGACCATTTTGCCGAGAGCAAAATGGAACAGCCGCAGGCTGGCCCGAAGGGCGTAGGGCAGGATGCCCGAAGTAGAATGCACAGTTTACAGGTAGAAAATGAGCATTTTGAGCCATTTTTTAACGCCCTATCGCGCCGCATGAGTAGACAACAACAGCCTGTTAAAGCACAGCGGCCTTGGCCAGGATCACCCGATAGTGCTGGCCAAGCTGGGTCAGAACGACCATCCACACCAGACAGATCGCCAGCACCAGCCAGGCCAGCTGCGCCGCATCGAGTGTCCAGGGCAGCCATTGGGTCAGCAACAGGATCAGCAGCGAACCGGCGACCTTGAATACCCGGTAGCCGAACATGTCGATCCAGGCCTTGGCGCGAAACATCAACAGCGGCTCGATGGGGACATACAGTAATTCCTTCGAGGCGCGGTTGATCGAGTAGGACAGACCGCGATCGGCGATCTTGAGCACGGCACCGGCCTGCAGGGTGGTCTGCGACAGATACCACAGACTGCCCGCCATCACTGCCAGCGGCTGCACGAACAGGCCGCCCATGGCCCCCAGCCAGCGGTGCACCAACGGGGTGAGCAATAGATTGATGCCGATCGCCACGGCGCTCATCACGCTGAAAAAGGCCCCCAGGTAGGCGGTGCGCGCCTCACGCCCGATGACATTGGCCTCGACCACCTTCATGAACTGGTACTCGATGATCGGTTCGGCGATCTGCGCCAGCAGCAGGATAGTGGCGATCAGCAACAGATAGCGGTGTTGCAGCAGCGCCCGCCAGTCACCCGCACGGCCCCGCTCGTGGTTGCGTACCCCGGGCTTTTCCCGATACAGGCCGAGCCGTCCCATCAGCAGGGTGAGCAGGGCGAGCAGCGCGATGATCGCCGCCGCCACCGGCAATAGATCCATGGTCTGTAGCTCAAACTGGCGGATCAGGGTGCTGGAGGCGCTGCCGCCGGCCACCCCGCCGAACAGCCCGCCGCTGGCGATCAGCCCGTACCAGCGCTTGCCGTCGGTGGTGTTGAAGATGGTATTGGTCAGGCTCCAGAACTGCTCCACCAGGATCACGCTGACCATATCGACAAAGACGTAGAAGGCGAAGGCCTGCGCCACGGCGCTGTCGCCAAGCAGCGGGTAGAAGCCCAGCAATACGCTGATCACGATGGCGCAACTGCCGAGCACGACATGGATACGCGAGTAGCGGGCGATCAGACGGTGGTAGATCCCGATGGTCAGTACCAGCGCCAGTGCCGTGGCGATCCACACATACGGCAGATAGTCGCTACCCAGCGAACTGATGAAGATGGAGCGGCTGGCCGGCTTGAGGTGATAGACCGCCGCGATGATCAGAAAAAAATTCGTGAACAGCAACACACCACGGATGAGACCTTTATCGCGTATCCGGGCTGTGATCATGGTCGAGGGTGTCCCGCTGGTGTCTTCAAGGGGTGCTTTCCGTTACACTATAGCCAATCTTGATCGTCTTGGAGGAAGTGAATGCTGCTGCGACAGCTCATCGTCATCGTGCTGGTACTGGGGCTCATCTCAATCGGGCAGGCCAGTCCGAACACCCTGCCCCTCGCCCTGCAGGAGGCGAGCGCCCCGGCCCTGCAACAGCAGCTTGAGGAACGCCTCCGGCACCTGAAACTCGATGGCGCGGTGCGCCGCGGCCAGTTGTCGGTGGCCCTGGTCGATGTGACCGACCCCGCCCGCCCGCGGCTTGCCCAAGTCAATGGCAACCAGATGGTATATGCCGCCAGTCTGCCGAAGATCGCCATCCTGCTGGCCGCCTTCGAGCGCATCCAGGAAGGGGTGCTCAAGCTGGATGCCGAAAACCGCCAGTTGATGACCCGCATGATCCGCCAATCCTCCAACAGCGCCGCCACCGAGATGATCAACCGGGTGGGGCGCGACTATATCAACGACCTGCTGCGTGCACCGAAATACCGTCTCTACGATGCCCGCCTCAACGGCGGGCTGTGGGTCGGCAAGGAGTACGGGCCGGGCTCTGCCTATCAGCGCGATCCGCTGCACAACCTCTCGCACGGGGCCAGCGCCTTCCAGGTGGCACGCTTCTACTATCTGCTGCAAACCGACCAACTGGTCTCGCCAGAGCTGTCGCGCGAAATGAAGAGCATCCTCAGCGAGCCCGCCATCCAGCACAAGTTCGTCGCCGGCCTGCAGGCCGACGCGCCGCAGGCACGGATCTACCGCAAGTCCGGCACCTGGCGCGAGTGGCATGCCGACAGCGCCATCGTCGAACATGACGGGCGCAGCTATATCGCCGTGGCGCTGGCGCAAAACCCACAAGGTGGCGAGTGGCTCAAGCGGCTGATCGTCGAACTGGACGGCATCATCATGGCGAAGCCGGTTCGGACGGCCGGGCTTTGAGTAGGCGGTGCAGACGCGTAGCGAAGGTCTGGTGCTCCACCGCCGAATTGCGCCCCAGCACATTCGAGGTCAGCGCCACCAGGTATAGCCATTCCGGCTCGCCGGCCGGCGACTCGACCACCGCCACCGAGTGCATCAGGTTAATGATATTGCCGCGATACCGGCCACAGTCCGGATCCAGATTGCGATCACACCGGTAGAGTGAGCCGGATTTGAAGTACAGCGCAGCATCGCCAAGCGCCGGCGAGGAGGCGTAACGGATCCGCCGCTGGGTAAGATACAGCAGCCGCTTGAGCTCCAGGCTTGACCACTCATCGACCAGTTTCCCCTGTTCCATCAGCACCAGCAGCTGCGGGTCGAGCGCGGCGGCCACCCGCTCGGCCTCCGCCTTGGCTTCGGTGACGATCGCGGCGGCTT
>OBJA01001133.1_pt1 | contig 19379 bp, 15 predicted proteins | sample 1519751 | NCBI WGS metagenome assembly OBJA01 (sample SAMEA3881238, study PRJEB22517) | soil metagenome | biome: lake sediment; feature: soda lake sediment; material: sediment, water from around vicinity | place: India | collected 2013-12-23 | depth 3 m
ACCCTGGCCCTCTCCCTTAAGGGAGAGGGGATAAAACGGTATCTACGGAAGATTGAGTGTAACTATTCAGATGCTGACTTAAGGACAGGGCCGGGAGCCCTGTGGCAAGGGTGTCTGTCGCCATGGACGGCGAAAAGCGGCCCTTGACACAGGGGCTCAGGACCTGTCCTGAATAGTTACGATTGAGTTTGATTTTTCTATTTTTTCGTCCGCCGGCATTGCACATATGAACACAGCGGGGAATGTTTGAGGCGCTAGCCGAGTTTTTCCCGCACGTGAATATGCTCAATGCCGGTGGGCACAAGGTTATTCCAAAACGCATCTGACATGACAACAACCTCGCAACCCGCAACCTATCCCCAGATCTTTCGTTTCTGGCTCCCCCTGGCCGCCACCTGGCTGATGATGGCAGTGGAAGGGCCGTTTATCGCTGCCATCATTGCCCGCATGGGTGCCGAAGCCGTCAACCTCGCTGCCTATGGTGTCGCTTTTGCCTTCGCTCTGGTCGCCGAAGCGCCGGTGATCATGCTCTTGAGTTCAGCCACGGCCCTGTGCAAGGATCGCATCAGCTATCGCCGTTTGCGCCATTTTTCCGTGATGCTGAGCCTGGCGGTAACCCTGGCTCTGGCCCTGTTTCTGCTTCCCCCCGTCTACAATCCGCTAGTCCGTTCCGTCATCGGCCTGCCGCCGGAAGTCGCTGACCTGACCCATATCGCCCTGATGTTTCTGCTCCCCTGGCCCGGTGCCATCGGACTGCGGCGTTTTTACCAGGGCGTATTGATTGCTGACCACAATACCAAGCGCGTTGCCCTGGCAACCATCTTCCGCATCAGCTTTATGGGCGCTACCGCAATTTTCTGTTATCTGACGACATCTATCAGTGGTGCCATTATCGGTGCCCTGGCCCTGTCGAGCGGCGTGATTGCCGAAACCCTGATGACCCGCATACTGGCTCATCGTGCCATCGCCACGCTGCTGGCAAAAGACCCGGCACCCCAAGCCAGGGTGCCGAACTATCGCGACATATGGGATCACTACCTGCCCCTGGCCCTGACCCCCCTGATCGGTCTGTCGGTTCATCCACTGGTGACTTTTTTTCTGAGCCGCGCCCCTAATCCGGTGGAATCCCTGGCGGTCATGCCGGTCATCTATGGGTTAACCTTCGTCTTTCGGGCCGTCGGCCTTTCCTATCAGGAAATTGCCATTGCCCTGCTGGGAGAAAACCGCGACAACTATCCAAAGGTACGCAATTTTGCCGTGATGCTTGCCGCTGCAACCGGTGGCGGTTTGACCCTGATCGCCGTAACCCCGTTAAACCGGATCTGGTTTGAAGTCGTGTCCGGGCTGACCCCGGTTCTGGCAGCTTTTGCTGTGACGCCGTTACAGATTATGGCTCTGTTTCCGGCCCTGACGGTGCTCATCTGTTTTCAACGATCCATCCTCATCGTTACCCATCTGACCCGACCAGTTTCCATCGCTACTGCCGTCGAAGCATCTGTCATCTTTTTGCTGATGTCTGTGGCCCTGCTATACTTGCCCGTAGCCGGTGCCACCGCCGCTGCCGGTTCTTATGTCATTGGACGCCTGGCTGCTGTCGCCCTGCTGCAACGACCTGTCGGCAGGCAACTTATCAAGGAATATCATGTCTGACCTGAAGCAACATCCTTCACCATCCTATTCTGCGGCAGTTGGCCCCTGGCTGGTCCTTGCTGCGGCTGTCCTCTGGGGCACCACCGGAACCTCCCAGGCCTTTGCTCCGGCAGGCTACGACAGTGCCTCCATCGGTGCTCTGCGCCTGCTGGTCGGCGGCATCGCCCTGTTAGTGCTGGCTCTGGGGCGTAAAGAGCTTGGCTCTTTACGTGACTGGGAACTAAGACCATTACTGCTGGCTGCAGCCTTTACTGCCACCTACCAGCTCTGTTTTTTCAGCGCCGTGGCCAAAACCGGCGTCGCCGTCGGTACCGTGGTCGGCATCGGTAGCGCCCCTATTGCCGGAGGGTTGCTGGGCCTGATCTTTCGTGGTGAAAAACCGGGCAAGCGCTGGTATGCCGCCACCCTGCTGGCAATCATCGGCTGCAGCCTATTGGGTTTCAGCGGCGGCGATGTCAGCGTAGATTCCCTCGGAATCGCCCTCGCCATTGGTGCCGGTGCGGCTTACGCCGCCTATACCCTGGTGATCAAAGGATTACTGGAGCATCACAGTCCCAACGCCGTCATGGCCATCGTCGTCTGCATGGGCGCCTTGATGCTGTCCCCGGCTCTGCTGAGAGTTGATCCTGATTGGCTGCTGCAACCCGTCTCGATAGCCGTTGTCCTGCACCTGGGACTGGCGACCATGGCCTTGTCCTACTGGCTGTTTGCCCGGGGCCTGCAGACCGTCGCCGTCGGCAGTGCCGTCACCCTGTCCCTGGCCGAACCGATGACGGCAGCTCTGCTGGGAGTTTTTGTTCTCGGAGAAATCCTCAATTTCCAGGCCGGTAGCGGTATTGTAATGATTTTTTCCGGGCTGGCTGTGCTGGTGATCCAGAAGCGTTCAGCCAAAAAAGTTAATATCCATGAATCAGCAGCGTAAAGCCCTACTGTTTGGATTAACAGCGGTACTCTTGTGGTCCACAGTAGCTACTGCCTTCAAGCTGTCTTTGCGTCATTTCACCCCGATTGAACTATTGCTCTACTCAGGCGTGTTTTCAACGGCGCTGCTCTGGGGGATTCTTGTCTATCAGGGGAAGTTTCGGCTGATATTTCAATGCAGCAGACAGGAATATCTGCTGTCGATCTTCCTCGGGTTTTTAAGTCCCTTTCTTTACTATCTGATCCTCTTCAAAGCCTACGATCTGCTCCCGGCGCAGCAGGCCCAACCGCTGAACTACACCTGGGCCATTGTGCTGTCTCTGCTGGCGGTTCCCCTGCTGAAGCAGAAAATCCGTTGGCAGCAGTGGCTTGCTCTGTTGGTCAGCTACTGCGGCGTGGTGGTCATTTCCACCGAAGGTAATGTCCTTGGTCTCACCTTCACCAGCCCCCTTGGTGTGGCCCTGGCCCTGCTCAGCACCGTGGTCTGGGCCCTTTACTGGATCTATAACACCCGCGATCAGCGCGACCCGGTGGTCGCCCTGTTTGTCAATTTTCTCTTCAGCTTCCCCTTTGTCCTCGGCTACTACCTGCTCACCAGCGATCTTCGCCTTCCCCCCCTCGAGGGGCTGCTCGGGGCCGCCTATATCGGCACTTTTGAGATGGGGGCCTGTTTCGTCCTGTGGCTGATGGCCATGAAGCTGACCGACAATACTGCCCGCATCAGCAACCTGATTTTTCTTTCCCCCTTTTTGTCCCTGGTCTTTATTTATTTTCTCCTTGGCGAACAGATTCTTGCTGCCACCTTTGTCGGTCTGATCCTGATTATCGCCGGCCTGCTGTGTCAGCGCCTGCGGTGAAAGCGTATCTTTTCGCTCAACAGCTGGTATCTCCCTGCTGTTTGATATATTCTTTGGAGTCAGGCTGTCAACAATGACTGTTGGAGTTTACTACCGATGAGATACTCATGGATTGCCGGAATAGTTGGCATGATACTGACTGTTCTGATAACAGGACAAATGCTGTATCAACAACAACAGACGACCATCATTGCAGCCTCAGACACATTGAACGAAGTCGTGGCCGAGTTGAAAACTGAATGGGTTAGAACCGTTGCCGACCTGGATCAAATGCTCACCGGCTTTCAGTATTATCTGGAACTGACGGAGCAATCACCGGAACCGAACCTTGCGACGTTACGGCGGACAATGGACTCACTGGTGCTCAGCAACCAATACGTTGTCTCCCTGGTGGTTACCGATGCCACCGGACAGGTTCAGCACTGGACCAACAGTGGCCCCAAACCAAATCTCAATAACCGTGACTACTTTGATATTCACACCAGCAATCTGATTGAAGGAATCGCTATTGGAAACCCTCTGCCCTCGATCATGAGCCCCGGCCAATGGGTTTTTGGTGCCAGCAAAGCTGTGCGTCATGCCGACGGCACTCTGGACAAAGTGTTGATTGCCATCATAGACACGAACAGACTATTTCGCCTTGTGGAAAACCTGCTGCTCAATCCACACTATAGCCTGACGATCTTTTCCCACAGCGGTAAGGTTTTCGCTCATCTTCCCGACCACCACACAATGGTTGGCCAACACCATCCGGAATTCCTTGTCACGCCCGAATCCAGCAACAAACAGAAAAACAGATCGGCCATTGTCACCATCAACGGGGAAAAACACCTGCTGGTTATTTACAACCTTAATTGCTGCCAGTTTTACATTCGGGGGCAAGTGCCACTGACGGCGGTTTCGTCTCCATGGAAAAATGCTACCCTGATACCTGTTGCTGCCGGCAGCGCTATTGCCCTGATCCTTCTCTGGCAAATCATCTGTACACTACTGCTGCAACAACGGGAAAACCGGCTCCGAGCCGAAGTTGATACTGCATACGATCTCGACCCGCTGACCAAGCTGCCGGTACTTCTAACTGGTGAAGTCCCCCCTCCTGGAAATCACCTTCAGCCTGCTGCCACAACACTGATTCTGATTGGCCCGGATCATTTTTTCAACTTCCTTGCGAGCTTCGGAGAGCAAGTCGGCGATGCCCTGATCGCCCATTATGCCGACATCCTTAAGTCCATTGCTCCCGACGACTCCCGACTTTATCGCGCATCCGGCAGCAGTTTCTGTCTATTGTTACCCGAGATGGACCAGCAACAGGCCCTTAACAGCGCAGAAAAGCTACTCAAGGATCTCACAGGCAGAACCTTCAATTTTGATGAGAAAGAAACAGCCTTAACCAGTTCAGCAGGAGTCACTCTCTGGAACGGCCAGGTATCGGAACTTTCCTCTTTGCTACAACGGGGAACGGCCAGTCTGGCTCAGGCGCGAAAACGCGGCGGTGGCCAAACTTGCTGGCTGGCAACCCGCGAAATCTGGCTGGAGCGCAGACAACAATGATTACCTCATTCTACGGATCCGACGGACTGTTCCGGGCAAAACTGATGCTGCTTGTTACTCTGATCTTGATCGGCCTGACCACCGCAACCAGTGCCCACGCCAATGCGCCCGTGGTTTTCAGGGTTGGACTGATTCCGGAACAGGATATCTTCACCCAGATGCGACGTCATCAACCCCTGTTCGACTACCTGGAAAAAAAACTTGGCATCAACATCGAGGTTCAAGTCCTGTCACGATATGGTAACTTGATTGACAATTTTACCGAGCTACAACTTGATGCTGCCTTCTTCGGTAGTTTTTCCGGTGCCTTGGCCATCAATAAGCTGGGGGTTACCCCCCTGGCCCGCCCCCATCATATTGAGGGTCTTTCCAGTTATTACGGTATGATTTTTGTGCGCAGGCAGAGCGGTATCAACAGTGCCGCTGACACCCATGGTAAGAGAATGGTATTTGTCGACCGTGCTACCACCGCAGGCTATCTCCTTCCCCTTGACTACTTCAAGGAAAACGGTATTGAAGACTACACAAGCTGGTTTGCCAGTTATTATTTTGCCGGAACCCACGAGGATGCCATCCTCGAAGTCCTTAAAGGTTATGCCGATATCGGCGCTGCCAAAAATACGATTTTTTATCAACTCGCTCGCCAGAATCCGCAGATCCTCGAAGACCTGCAGATCCTGGCGACATCGCCCCATGTTCCGGAAAGCACTTTTGCAGTCCGCAAGCATCTTCCTGAAAGCTTGACAACCCTGTTGCGTGAACAGTTGCTGTCCCTGCACCAGACTTCGGAGGGGCGAAAGGTCCTTGACGCCCTTGGGGCCCAGCGGTTTATCTCAACCACAGCAAACGATTTTCAACCGGTTTTTGACTACGCCCAACACCTCGGCATCGACCTGTCGACTTATCAGTACCGCAATGACTGACTTTAAGCCCGACCTCGCCGACAGGGTGTGCTTAAAAAGCTGTATCGAGGCCGGGACAACAACACCAATAGTTTTATAGGCAAGCAGATGAAACAACGGATACTCATCGGAACAGTTCTGGCACTATGCTGTTTCATTCTCGGTGGCATCTATATCTATAAATCCGTTTCGTCCCTGACTGAGCAACTGGAACGTCTGGCCACTTTTCATCAGGTCGAAACACTCCGTGAGTCGCTGGAAAACCGGATTCGCACTGTTCAATCAGATCTGTTGTTAAAAAATCTGGCCCAACCTATTCAATTTAATAAATTCGTTCATGATGCCGAAGCTGTTCAGATTGCTGTGAGTACTTGTCAAAGCTGCCATCACAACGCGACAACAAACGACTACATTGAACAACTGGCCCGACAAACAGATGTCTACCTGAAAGACATCAGCAGAACTCTAACCTTGCGAGCCAATGAAGGGCGTGTTCAACAGGTTCTTCAAGAAGCTTACCAGCAAGGGGAAACACTCCTTGAGCTGACGCTTCAGGCAACGTCCCTGACAACCAAGGGCATTACAGAACGAACCCGACAGGTTCAGGCGTCGGTAGACTCTACACGACGGGAAATAGTTGTCCTGGTTATCCTGGGACCACTGCTCATTCTTTCCCTGGTAGGTTATTATATCCAGCATTACAGTGGCTCCGTCGCAACACTGATCAGCGGCACCAAAGAACTGGAAAAGGGGAACCTTGACTATCGGATCAACACCAACCTCAAGGATGAATTTCGAATCCTGGCCAAACGCTTCAATATCATGGCCACAAAGCTGGGCAGGGAAAGACAATATACTGAATCGGTTCAACGACTCTACCGGGGCTTGTTCGACAGCGCCAGAGATGCGATCTGCATCGTCGACACCAGCAAAGAGGGGTTCGGCAACATCCTGACAGTCAATCCGGCGGCAACCGACCTGTACGGCTACAGCCTTGATGAATTGCTGACCATGAACTGTTTCCAGCTCTCCCCTGAGAAGGACGCCGCTGAGTTTCGCACCAGAATCGGTCAAATTCTTGCCGGCACCTGGTCACGCGGCACGGTCATCCGTCAACGTAAAGACGGCTCTGTCTTCCCGGCAGAAATCAGTGCCGGCCCCATGCAACTCGACGGGCACACCTACGTTCTGACTTTTACTCGCGATATTTCTGATCGTGAGCAGGCTAAAAAAGAACTACTACACGCCAATCAGATGGCCATGGCTGGCCAGATGGCGGTAGGCCTGGCCCACGAAATTAAAAACCCCCTTGCCGGGATCAAGGCAACAGTAGAGGTATTGTCATCAGAGCTTGATCTTAAGACGGAAGATAAAGATCTCTTTGATCGTATCGTCAAAGAAGTTGACCGGATGGAGCGCCTGCTGAAAAACCTGCTCAAATTTGCGCGACCACCGCAACCACAACTGGAAAAAACAAACCTCAATCGCCTACTCGAATATACGCTGAAAAACGTTGAATTATCGACCTCCGGGTCTACACCGGGCAAGGTCCTTTTCATTCAGGAATTTGATGAACATCAACCGCTGATTGAGGCCGATGCCGCGCAACTGCAGCAGATTTTTCTCAATATCTATCTGAATGCCGTCGAAGCCTTTTCCGGACCAGGACAAATCACCACCCGCACCAGACTGCTGGAACAGGAGGGGAAGGTTCAAATTGAGATCGAAGATAATGGTCCCGGCATGGCGGAGGTTGCCCTGGAAAACATCTTTACTCCGTTTTTTACCACCAAAAGCAAAGGAACCGGTCTGGGCTTGTCGATTTGCCGACGCCTGATCGACCAACATAAAGGCACGATTAGTGCAATGAGCAAGGTGGGAACAGGAACACTTTTTATCATTACCCTGCCGATCAAACAACCACATGAGGTCTGAAATGGGCAAGAAAGGTCGCATTCTTCTGCTTGATGATGACGAACTGATTGTCTCCATGCTTGCCCGACTGCTGGGCAAAGAAGGCTATGTCACGCACACACTGCTTACCAGCGTCCAGGCGATTGAAACGATCCTGGCATGGCAACCCGACCTGGTTCTTCTTGACATTGATCTAAGAGAAGAAATCAACGGACTTGACCTGTTGCGTCAGTTAAAAGAGGAAGGAGCCGAGTTTCCCATTGTCATGCTCACCAGTGATGATTCCCGGGAAGCAGCCATCAAAGCCTTGCGCTACGGAGCGGCAGACTATCAGAACAAACCTTTTAACATCGAAGAACTCATCATTGTTATCGAACAGATCCTGGCCAATGCCCGCTTGCGTGAAGAAATTGTTTATCTCAAACAATCAACGGCCAATGAGCAAGGTTTTGCCTTTATCGGCAAGTCCCCGGTCGTCTTGTCACTTCTTGACAGTGCCCGAAAGATTGCCCAGGCCGGTGTTTCTTCAATATTGATCACCGGCAAATCAGGAACCGGAAAAGAAGTTCTCGCCCGCCAGATTCATCAGTGGCGCTTTGCCGGCAATGAACGATCTGACTCTATTCCCTTTATCGCCGTTAACTGTACGGCTTTGCCGGAAAGCCTGATCGAAGGAGAGCTGTTCGGACACGTCAAGGGAGCTTTTACCGACGCCAAGTCAGACAAAAAGGGAGTGTTTGAACTCGCCGACGGCGGCACCTTGCTGCTGGATGAAATCGGTGACATGCGCCCCGATTTACAGGGCAAACTTTTGCGGGTTCTGGAGGAACGAACTGTACGTCGGATCGGCGGCAAAGTCGACTTGCCTATAGACGTCAATGTCATTGCCTGCACCAACCGTGACTTAAAAAAGTTGATGCAGGGGGGAGCTTTCCGGGAAGATCTTTTCTACCGGCTCAATTCCTTCGCCATTGAACTGCCGTCGCTCAAGGAGCGCGGCGACGATATTTTGCACCTCGCCAATCATTTTTTGCGCAGTTTTGCCGTCAAGTACAATAAAAATCCGATCAGAATAATCAGCCCTGATGCACAAAATCTGCTGACATCTTATGATTGGCCCGGCAATGTCCGCGAACTCCGCAACATCATTGAACGCTGCGTGGTGATGGAAGATACCGACATCCTCACCACCGAGCATCTGCCTTTAAACAGCAACAACGTAACAACAGACAGCTTTGCAGAACGCAGAAAAACCTTCCAACTGGTTCTACCGGAAGAGGGGATATCCCTTGAAAAAGTTGAACGTGAACTTCTGCAGCAGGCTCTGACACGCACGGGCAACAACATGACCAAAGCCGCGAAACTGCTGGACATGACCTACGATGCCTTTCGCTACCAGATAAAAAAACACCAGTTGGACTGATCTCTGTTTCATATCAATCCACTTGAAATCCCCCACTAACCCGAATTCCGACCTCGCTCTTTTTTACCTCCACAAACGTCATTAATCCCAACAGATCCTTGGGCACCATCCCAGGCAACAATCAACTCTGTCATCGACAGCAAATCTGGTGATATCACCAGATACTCTTTGGTGATATCACCAGATTTGGCGATATCACCAACTCCATCAGCAGCGCCATCCACCTAACCATCTAAAATATATGAAAACAATTCTGTGAGCCTGTTGGCATGCTTACTGCTCATCAAACCGGAACACAGGTGCGCAAACGCACAGGTGCAATCAACCTGGAAACGCTAAACCAGTAAACCGGCGTCATCTGGCTGCCATTAATACTATTAGGTGAATTGTGATTGTTGTCTTGCTGTCGACAGAGCTGCCACCGTTTTTATCCACCCATTCACCAGGGTGCAAAAACTCTCTGCCGACAGTTATCGTCCCCGCACAAAAGGAGGTCACATGAAATTCTGGCAGGGTCTCTCCTGTAGTCTGGCCTGCGCCTTGATGACTCTGTTGCCGGCGCTTCCTGTTCATGCCGCAACGGTTTCCGGGCGTTCGTCCACTGTTATTGAATGGTTTGACACCGCTGCGGAAAAAACAGCGGTACCGGTCTTTCAATATCTGAAACTGAACGTTCGCAATATCGGCGATGGCTATAATTTTTCCAGCTACGGACGCCTGGGTTACGACCTCACCAACGAACTGGAAGGGCGCTACGCTGACAGCCGCCTCTACATTGCCTACCTCGACAAAAGAAATTTCCTCGTCGAGGATCTTGATATGCGCTTTGGCCGCCAGTTCATATCAACCTCGGCCGGAGCGGCGGTCATGGATGGCCTCAAGCTTGATTACCGTATCAAACGTAATTACCGTATCTCCCTTTTCGGTGGTGGTGACGTCACCTATTACGAAGGATACAGTGCCAAAGATCTGGTTCTGGGGGGAGCGATCAACGGAACCTTTTTTGACAACCTCAAACTGGGCACCTCTTATGTCGCCAAAGTCGATCGCGGACGCCTGGCCAAAGAACTGTTCGGTTTCGACATCGAATATGATGTTAATAACAGGGTTTTTCTTTACGGCGAAACGCAATACGACTACCTGTCCAAGCGCACCAGCTATCTGCTGGCCGGTTTCAAATACTACTATTCACCAACATGGGCCACGCGTTTTGAGTACCTCTACTCCTTGCCGGTTTTTTCATCTACCTCCATCTACTCAGTATTTGCCGTCGACAAATACGAAGAAATCATGGGCGAGGTTACCTATAACCACGGCAATGGCTGGCATGCCTTTGTGCGCTACACCCATGAAATGTATGTCGACTTTTCCGACGCCAGTGTGTTTCAGGCCGGCATCGAAAAAATTCGCACAGAAAAGTATTCCGGCTATCTCACCGGCGTGTACCGCCGCGACAAAGACGGACAGGACCTTAAAGGCTTCAAACTCTATGTCGGTGCCCTGCTGACCAATAAACTCAGAGCCGGTGTTGGACTGGACGTCGACGTGTTTGAACGCAACGTCAATTATTTTGATGACCAGTCCGGCTCCAATGAAACTACCAGTCGCCGCTATTGGGCTGACGCCACCTACTATTACAGCGACAAGATCAACGTGCAATCACAGATTGCCCGGGTAGAAAGTGATCTGTGGAGCTACTACTACCGTGGCAACGTACGCCTGAACATCCTCTTTTAAGGCAAGGAGTTTTCGATATGATGCGTAACCTGTTTTTGATGACTCTGTTGCTGTTCATGGTGGGGTTTTCTCTGGTTTTCGCCAACACACTGCGTTTTGATCATGATGCCCACCTTGAAATCTATTTTCCCGGCATGGAATGTATTGAGTGTCACACCCCCGATGCGCGCAGTATTGTGCCCGACCGGGACGTTTGCCTTAATTGCCACGACGATGGCCTGATTGACGCCACCCGGCTTGGTGCCGTCAGGTCTCACGGTCCGGTCTGGTCACTTAACCACGGCGGCACTGCCCGTGGCGGCACCATGGACTGTACCGCTTGTCACCAGCAGAGTTTCTGCCTCGATTGTCACGACCGTGGCGTAGTAGAGCAAAATGTTCCCGGCGCCATCGGCACCGGCAGTCCGATCTGGGCTGTCAGTGGCATTATGATCAAGACCCATACCAGTGATTTTCATATTACCCATCCGGTCGCTTCGCGTGGCAACCAGCAGTTGTGTTCCTCCTGCCACGAAGTCGGCTACTGCACCGATTGCCATACCGAATTCCGTTCGCGCCTGGGGCGCACCAACAGCCCGTCACACCGACGGGTATTCGACATGGGGATGGACGGCGATATCACCACCATTCACTCCGGCCTGGATGTCAGCATGGTCGGCAGTTGCGATAGTTGTCATCTGCACGATTCCGTCTCACCCAGTTTTCACGACTGGTCAGTCGGACATGCCCGCGAAGCCCGACGCACCCTGGCGACCTGCCAATCCTGCCACCCCAGTGGTGATACCTGCCTGAAGTGTCACAGCACCAAAGGCGGTGTCGTCGGCTTTAATCCCCACGGTAAAGGCTGGAGCAGTCGCGCCGGTCGACTGGAAAATGCCAGTGGTGGTCGCACCTGTAAAATGTGTCACTAGAGCAACGTTGTTGTTTTACTCACAAGGAGGTAACGCATGAACATCAGAAAACTTATTTACTTGAGCGTAGCACTGCTCACTGCGACGCTCCTCTGGGGCTGCGGTAGTAGCGGTGGGGGGGGAAGCAGTTTTATGGGACAAGATGCCGTCCCCCCGGGACAACTGGGAAATGCCAGTTGTCTGGTATGCCATGATGGCGTTCATACCACTAATGTAAACAACCTGACCGGCGGTGAAATAAGCCATCTGGCCGGCATCATTGCTACCAACGAAAACTCGTACTACATTTCTCATTCTTGCGAAGATTGTCACGGCGGCGGTTCCGCTCACCGGGGTATTGGACCGATTCCTTATCCACGACCTGATGCCGCCCGTTGTGCTGCCTGTCACGATGAAGCAAATGCGGTACTGGCATCCAACCACAACCATGGTGATGCAACCAACATAAGTATGGAAGCCTGGCGTTCCTGGCCCCTGGATTCATGCCGCGAATGTCATACCACTGAAGCCATGATAAAAAGCAATATCGTCGCAGAGGGAGTACTTCCAACACCATTGCATAATATTTCTTGTGCTGCCTGCCACGATTCTCTGAAAAAAGAAGTTCGCACCTTCGCAAACAGTTGTGCAAACTGCCACTCAACTCTACCGTCAAGCCATCTGAGCTTTTCACCATTTGGCAATGAGATCTCAGAACGCTTCGTCGACAGCCGTAAGGGTGATCCGGGTCAGCGCATTAACCATAGTGAATCCGGTTGTCGTGCCTGCCATAGCCATCAAGGAGCAGTTGTTCTCCTGTCCCTCGATGAAAAAATCAACACAAGAGGCGAATTGGCCACGCCTTCCTATGCTGCATTGCAAGCTGAATTGTATCCAGATGGATGGGATACCACAGTGGCCAGCATGAAGCGCTGCTCTACCTGTCATGACCCCCATTCGGGAGAAGTACGCGGCGTTGGCGATCTTAGAGTTTCCGATCTCAATCTGACAGACCCAGGGGTAACCCTTACCGGTCCGGCCAACCGGGTTGTATACTCTGCTGAATTCAACCTCTGTACATCCTGTCATATGGCAACAAATCTGGTTGTCACATGGAATTCAAGTGGTGGCCTTGGAAGTGGTGGAGTGTTTGAATATCAACTCGGTGACCTGACAGAACAAGTTGATCAGGATTACCATTATAGCGATCCTGCACGAACTATTTTAGATACTCATTTCCCAGGAAGTTACCAAGGTACGACGGTAACTGGGTACAATATCAATCCAGCAAGCCCCAACGCCTGCACCTCATGCCATGATCCGCATTCCAATAACAAATTTGAACATGCCTCATCGCAGCTGTATGCCGAAGGAATCGGCATGACTCACGGCAATTATACTTCCAACGCCTTTTCCTTTGAGCGAGCCGATGCCAACTGCACACCATGCCACACTGGTCGTGACTTCCCGAAAATGACTTTTAGCAACGATCTCGACCAAGGGCTGGACAGAATCGGTTCACCGCGCTTTAATGCATTGGGTTGTGTAAGCTGTCACGACATGGCTGTTGATTCTGGTGGTGATGTGACATTGGCACGCAGTTTTACGGAGGCCTATGAATTCGAATTTAACAGTGGATTTGTTTTAGCGTCCGACTCGCCGCATTTGACGAATAATCCGCCAAATGCGACCAACCCAAAAAACAATCAAGTCTGCTTCGAGTGTCACAAAGGACGAGTTGGAGTTCCCAGGAACGAAGACCTCAGCCAGGCGGATTTAAGCGGAATTACAAGAGTGTATGATATCAATTATCTGCACTACAGCCCCAGCTTTGCAATCATGATGGGAACAGATTCCGGGATGATTCCACTCTATGAAGGCAAAGACTATGCTGAGGGGTTCACGTTGCCACTACGTCACGAAGTAAATTACAGCGGAGCTAATTACATTAGTTGTCTTGCCTGTCATAACATTCATACGCCCTACGGTGACAACAGCAACCATGCCAACTTTGAACCGCTCAATCTGCAAACCAGTCTTTGCGGGTCGTGTCACTATGAAACCGTCACCACCAATAATAACTACTGGAGAAGCTTTAATGTGCTAAGAGAGCGGACCAAAGTCTTCGGTGACGCCTTGTTTGAAACTATTCTCGAAGAAGTTCAATCCTATGGCGGTTCCTGGGCTGGTGAAACGGCAGCAACACTTAAAACCCGTATCAACGCCAGTGCAGCCGGATCTGAAATGCCAAGCGCCGACCTGGCCCAGGCTGCAGCTATCTGGAAAAACTTTATGTATGATGATAAAGCCGGATGGGCACACAACAGCGTCCTTGCTCGACAGTTAATGTATGATGCCATTGTCGAAATCAGCGATGTTGACAATCTGAACGCAAAGATTTGTGCTCAGCTTGCAACACCAAGTGCTGACACAATAGGTGTTGCCCTTGTTTCTCCCCGCACCGACGAGGCGGGGGGGCTAACCTTCAATCTTGATGCCGGGACGACCCTTCGCCCCATCACATGTCCTTGATTAACAACCGGCCGGGAGGAAAGCCCTCCCGGCCCTGACTGAAGCATAAAAGCCCCGTTACCAGCACAGGTAACGGGGCTTTTCAATCAGGAACTCAAATCTATCGGGGAGGCGCTAATAGCGTAGCGCTCACACCTACACCTGAAGCAGATATTTCCCCACCCAGTTCTTGGAGAACTGAAAAGCAGTGCGACCACAACGTTTGGTTTTATCGTGACTCCATTTGATAGCAGCCCGTTCGGCATCGTCTGTCCAGGGAATCGGCTTACCGAGTTTTTCGCTCCAGTGCTTGAAGCACAACTGCACGGCTTCGAGGTAGCGGTCCTGAGAGAAAACATGAAAAGCGACCCACAGGCCGAAACGGTCGGAGAGGGAGCTTTTTTCCTCCTGAATTTCACTCTGCTGCAACTCGCCTTTAACGTACTTGCCCCCAAGATGATCACCGTCATATTCGGGCAACAGATAACGACGATTGGAGGTCACATAGATCAGCACATTTTCCGGGGCCGAATAAACGGACCCATCCAGAGCGCTTTTGAGCATTTTGTAGGACAGCTCTCCCGTCTCGAAGGTCAGATCATCACAAAGCATGATGTAGCGATAAGGCTGATTTTCGATAGCCGCAAAAATCTCGGCAATATAGATCAGGTCTTCCTTTTCAACCTGGATGATACGCAACCCTTCCTCGGCAAACTCATTGAGCAGGGCCTTGACAATCGACGACTTGCCGGTACCTCGTGAGCCCCAGAGCAGGGCATTGTTGGCTGGATATCCCTTGATAAATTGACGGGTGTTGTTCACCATGATCGTTTTTTGTTCATCAACGCCAAGGAGCTGATCGAGCCTGGTCTTGTCAGTTACCTTGACCGGTTCGAGATAACCGGAAAAAGAATGACGCCGCCAATTGGCCGCATAGCAGGTCTTCCAGTCGACGGGTTTGACGGCTTTAGGCAACAGCATTTCAACTGAACTTAAGACACGCTCAAGCTGGGCGACAACTTCGGGTTTGAGATTCATCATCAGGCAGTCTCCCTTTTTTGAAGTATCAACAGCGCAACTATTCAGGGCAGGGCCGGGAGCCCTGTCCTTAAGCATCATTTGAATAGTTACCCAACAGAGATTCTAAATCTGCGACATCGCAGCGGATATAAACATAATAAAAGACGCGCCTGTATACGTCATAATGTAGGATGTTGTCAAATTGCAACTCCTGCCAGCACTCATATGTATCTCCAGATTTCAGACAGGTCGGCAGCCTTAATTGAACAATTTAGTTATCCACTTGGCTCCAGTGGTATCACTCACAGGATCGGGACAGATGACATCTGCTGACAATCTGGATTCCCGCTCTACAGGAATAAACTGGACAATCAGATTGAACAATTGAACAACGTCCCATTCAGGGGTTTTTGTATAGTGTTGATTTGTGCTTCATCGCTCTGTTTTTATAGATTATGCTATAGTGATTTTTTTTATGGAGTTAATCGATGAGATTCTTGATCATTGTCGCCACCGGCCTGATACTTGCCGCCTGTCAACCGTTTACGACACCGCCTGCGGCACCCTTGACGGTACCGGACAGCTATTCCACCACAGCACCAATCGATCCGCTTGCAGTTTCTGACCGTTGGTGGCAGGAATTTAGCGATCCGGCCCTTGATGCGCTACAGGAGCGTCTGCTGACGGAAAACCTCAATCTGCGCCAGGCTTTTTTGCGTCTGGATCAGTTAGAGGCACGGCAGCGCACGGCTGATGCTGGTCTCTACCCCGTGCTGAACCTCAATGCCAGCGGTCGCCGTGAACAGACCGTCAGTCAAAGCGGTGAAAACCGTACTGATTCAGGTCGGCTGACCGTGGCAGCAGCCTACGAAGTTGACCTGTGGCAACGCCTGCACCAGCGTGCAGCAGCGGCAGAACTGCGACTTCTAGCCGGCAAGGATGAAGTCCGCACCTTGATGCTCAGCCTGACGGCTCGCCTGGCAGAACTCTACTTTGTTGCTGTCGAGCAACGCGCCCAACTGGAGTTGCTTGAGCGCAGGCTGGATCACAATCGTCAATTGGTAGGCGTCATCAACAACCGTTATCAGTCGGGCCTGACAAGCGCCGCTGAACTCTACCAGGCCCAGCAGAATCTGGTCCAGATGGAAGCCCAGATTCCTGTATTTGAAAACTCCTTGATTCAGAACAGCAACGCGATTGCCCTGCTGCTCGGCCTGGCACCAGGCACTATCCAGATCGATCGCAGCGAATTACCGCTGATGACCAACGCTCTGGATATCGGTCTGCCGGCCTCTCTGCTCAACCGCCGCCCTGATGTTTCTGCGGCCCTTCTCGAACTTGAAGCTGCTGATCGTGATCTGGCTGCGGCTCTGGCAGACCGTCTTCCACGTCTTGATTTGAGCGCCAATCTTGGTCGCTCAATTACCCGTCTTTCCAGTGGTGATGTCACCGGCACCTTCTGGAGCCTGGCCCTGGGTCTGGCCCAGCCGCTTTTTGACGGTGGTCGCCTTAAGGCCGCCAGTGACTTGCAGGAGGCGATTCGCGACGAAAAACATCTGGCGGCACAATTGAAAATTCTGACCGCCATCGAAGAAGTGGAATCGGCCCTGTATGCCGAACAAAGCAGCCTTGCCCGTGAGCAGTTACTTCAACAGCAACAGCTGCTGAATAATAAAATCCTGAGGATAAGAACTGAAGATTATTTGCTGGGGTTGTCTGACAGTCTCGAACTGCTCCGCAGCGAAATGGCGCAACTCGAGGTTCGCAGCCAGCAATTATCCAATCAGCGTCAGTGGATCGGCCACCGTATCAGCCTGATCCGGGCTCTCGGTGGTCAGTGGCTGGATCATCATCACCTGCTATAAGGAGTCCGCCAATCATGAACATCTCAACCGTTTTTTTCGCCTTGCTGATCATGGCTGTTTTTTCCTTGTCAGGTGGCTGCGCCAAACCTCACGTTTCGCCGCTTATCAGTGACTTTGCTGAAAATTATTATCAACGCAGCTATCTTTGTCCGGATGGCACCTTGTTTCTGGTTGAAGCTGATGGCAACAACGCACGGGTACTTTTGGGTGCGCGTGAATGGTCTCTACAACGAACCGTATCGGCATCAGGCGAGAAGTATCAAGGGGAAAGAAACCTGTATTGGAATCGTGGTGACGTTGCCCTATTTGAAGTGGATCACAAGCTTTATCTTAACTGCAGTGGAGAAATGCTGTCACAGCCCCGGCAACAGGCGCGTCAACGTGGCACTCTGATCCGAGCCGTCGGCCAGGAACCGGGCTGGGTTGTCGAAATCACGGCGGCGGGAACGCTGATCCTTACCGACTACGGACAAAACCGCCACGAACTTTCTGCCCCGACAGTTTTGCAAGGAACACGTGGTGAATCAGTCCGCTACCTGATTGCTGACCACCCGCAACGGATTGAGTTGACAGTGACAAAAACCACCTGTCAGGACACCATGAGTGGCGAAGCATATCCGGCCCGGGCTGAATTGATTATTGGTGACCAGAGCTTGACCGGTTGTGCCGACGTTTCCGCAGACACCTTCAACTGATCGACAACCATAGCCGCTAACAACCCAAGAGAGAGTTATGAACCAAAGCGATCCCATCATCATGCCGCCGGAGTATTCCGCAGACGCCAACAGTGACCGGCTCAAGCCACTTAAAACAATTACTACGGTTATTTACGCCCTGCAGGCAGCATCCTTTGTTGTCGGTGTGACACTTTTTGTCGCAATTATTTTCAACTACATCAAGCGCGATGATGTCAGGGGAACCTGGCTGGAATCGCACTTTCGCTGGCAGATCCGCACCTTCTGGTTCGGTATCTTGTGGACGGGGGTGGGCTTTATCACCTATCTGCTACTCATCGGCTATGTGATCCTTTTTGCCAACTATATCTGGATGATCTATCGTGTTGCCAAAGGCTGGCTTAATCTGGCCGAGGGCAAGCCCATGGATTTTCGCCCCTATCACAAACGGGGGCCATCATACCCTGGCTGACTCACTCAATAACTGTTTGACCTTGACCAGATAATTACGGGTTTCCGTCGGCATTTTTTCCAGCCCGTGGCGATCGACATTGCCCTGCCCCCAGTTATAGGCGGCCAGGGCACGATCGAGGTCACCATCATATTTGCTGAGCAGACGACTTAAATAACGACCGCCCCCGGTGAGATTTTCCAGGGGGTCGAAGCTGTCCTTGACACCCAGATCAGCAGCCGTGGTCGGCATCAACTGCATCAACCCCTGGGCTCCGGCGTGAGACACGGCTGTCGGGTTATAAGAACTCTCAACAGCAACAACGGCTCGAATCAGTTCCGGTGCCAGCTTGACCTTTTCCGCCACCCGATCGATCATCTGCTCAATCTGGTCGCGATTAACTGTCGGCGCCCTCGAGTACAAAGGCGGCAGGTTCTGGCGATACCTGTCAATGAATTGACCTTTTTGCGAGTCAAGCAGACTAAAAGGTGTAATGGAGGCAAAATCAAACAGAGGTGAGCGCTCATCGCCATCGTCACTACTGGAAAACAGCCCCTGCATCATCTGCAACTGCGTCACTTTCAGTTGAATCAGGGCCTGCTCAGCCGTCAATGGCTCAGGTGTCTGCTTGTTATTGGCCTGTTTCAGAATAGCCTCAAATTCTTTACTACCCGGTGCCGCGCCTGCTGCGGTGGCAGAGGGTTGCTGGAATAATGAAAGAAGATCGACGGACTTGATGGATTCTGCACTCATGGCAACCCCTTTCGCCGTAATCAGGGTGTCAACTATTTGTCTTATCGGCACACTTGTTCACCTGAATAAGTAAAATAAGCAAATTTCGAACCAACTTCAAACAGAGAGCACAGAGCACCAACCCCATGAATAATAAAGAGAAGCTCTTCAATAGAATCAAGCGCAGTTGCGGTCGGGCAATTGGTGATTATCACATGATTGACGAGGGGGATCGGATTGCCGTAGCGGTTTCCGGCGGTAAGGATTCCTGGACGCTCCTT
>OBJA01001134.1_pt1 | contig 19335 bp, 19 predicted proteins | sample 1519751 | NCBI WGS metagenome assembly OBJA01 (sample SAMEA3881238, study PRJEB22517) | soil metagenome | biome: lake sediment; feature: soda lake sediment; material: sediment, water from around vicinity | place: India | collected 2013-12-23 | depth 3 m
ACTCTGGTTTATGAATGATCAGAGTTTTCGTGTCCATCATTTTCAGCCTACCTCAAAATCCAGGTGGCGAAAGCAATCCTTGAAGAGCGCCGAGTTTCTCTCATCCATCACGCCTTCGACCACAATCCGTACCTGTTGCCCGCTTTGTACCGTGCTGATTTCCATGACAACCTCCTCTCGTTTTCTTGGTGCTTTCAGCCTTCCGGTGTTGTTTGCAGAGAGGAGCTAGCAAGTCTTGTGCCAGCTTGCAGAGTTTATGGTGATCTGCCATAAAGTGCGTTAAAGCAACTTGTTGACCAGGATAATGAGGGGGCTGAGCAGGTGATACCTGGTGGCATGGCATGGCTCTATTGGCACCAGATGCCACAGGTGGCGCCGGATACCACAAAGTGTGGTGTTTAGGATTGCGCTCGCTCATTCGACGAGCATCTTGGCAAGCACCGCCTTGATGGTGGTGAAGTCATGGGGAGGGGCGCTGAGCAGGCGTGGTTGCAGGCGGTGGGCCAGGCGCAATGTGTCCGGCTGCCCCTCGGCCAGCAGCAGAACCAGGGGCGGGTCTTTGAAAAGTTCGCGGAGGGCGAAAAGGGCGGCAAAATCATCGGGTCCGGCCACGGCAACCAACAAGGCGCCGATGGGATCGTCCCAGGCTGCCATGATCTCCAGGGCCAGGGCTCGCAAGGAGGTGCAGACCTCCAGACGGCCTTGCACCAACCCCTGGAGATCCTGTCGTAACATCCCGCCATCAGGGTAATCGCGGCCGATATACAGCAGAGATCTCATGGTCATTTAATCCTCGATGGTTGCCTTTCTTCTTGCAGCCTGCGGCTGGGTTGGCCCCACCGGGATAAGCGTACAACTCTGCTGTACCATTGATACCTTTAATGCCGAACCCAAAGCAGTTGCCGGGAATGATTGGCTACCGGGGCCGAAGCGGCGGGTGGTTTGGGAAGGTAAAATGGCTGGTGGCGGCAATGATTTTCGGTTGGCTGAAATTGTCAAGCAAATATTATACCACCATGCAGACTACCAACTGACTGTGCCGCTGCGCCATTAGGGTCGTATTTTCAACAAACAGGAGGTAATGAGCGATTGCCGATTGACGTGGGATAATATCCAGTGGCGCATCACGCCAAAACTGGTGGCATCGGATGCCAATCCGGGGGGCGGTGGTGCGAAACGCAAAAAACACGCGCACGGCTAGTTCGAAATATGGTTCCGTAAACGCGCTATTATTCCATTGTTTTGCCCTGGCTCCGTCCTTATGGCATGTGACTTGCGTATAGGCTGGTTATCCCGTTTCATTAAAATCCTATATGGAGGCACGACATGAACCAGCTGACCCGTAAAGTTAATTTAACCCAAAACATGAAAATAGGTACTCGCCTGTGGTTCGGATTCGGCTTGATCATTCTATTCCTGGGCGTGGTAAGTGTTTTTACGGTCCTGCGCCTGGGCACCCTGCAGGGGATCATTGACGAAGTCCTGGAGGTGCGCTACGCCAAAACTGTTTATGCCAATGATATTATCGACAATGTCAACGCAATCGCCCGCCGTCTCCCCCTGCTCTACATAGTGGATGCCGGCGACCGGGCAGCTGAGGTGGCGAGAATTGAGGTCGCCGGCAATCTGATCGAACAACGTTTCGCTTCCCTCACCGATATCAACGAGGAGGAAAACAGGCGTCAGGCTGTCCAGCAGGTTTTGTCCCGTTATCGAGAGTACAGCACCTTGGTTGGCAACTATTTCAGCGCCATTGAGCAGCAGAATCTGGATCGAGCCCAGACCATGCTGTTAGGAGAGATTCGCAGCATGCAGGGCTGGTTGCTCGACGAAGTTGAAGCACTGGTTGAATACGAAAATGGCCACATGGAAAGCGGCGGCGACTACGCCCGGGAAATGGTGTTTGGCGGCCGCAGCCTGGTATTGACTCTCAGCGGGGTGGCGATTTTGTCGGGCATTATTGCAGCCTGGTTGATTACCCGATCCATCGCCGGTCCCCTTACTCGCATCGGCCAGGGGCTTCATGATGCCGCCGAGCAGGTCTCCGCCTCGTCCAGCCAGGTTTCCGCCGGTGGGCAGGAGTTGGCCGAGGGCGCCTCCGAACAGGCCGCTTCCCTGGAAGAAACCACGGCCTCTTTGGAGGAAATCTCCTCCATGACCAAACAGAACGCCGACAATGCCGGTAACGCCGACAACCTGATGCGGGAGGCCGGCGGCATTGTGGATAAAGCCAGCAACTCCATGGAAAGACTGACTCGCTCCATGGAAGCGATCAGCAAGGCCAGCGAGGAAACCTCCAAAATTATCAAGACCATTGATGAGATCGCCTTCCAAACCAACCTGCTGGCCTTGAATGCGGCGGTGGAAGCAGCCCGGGCCGGTGAGGCTGGGGCCGGGTTTGCAGTGGTGGCCGATGAGGTCCGTAATCTCGCCATGAGGGCCGCTGAAGCAGCCCAGGATACCGCCAGCCTGATTGACCAGACGGTGCAACGAGTCAATGAGGGCTCCCACTTGGTCAGCGAAACGGCTGCGGCTTTCGGGGAGGTGGCGGACAGCACAAGCAAGTCCACCACCCTGGTAGGTGAGATTGCCGCCGCCTCCGGTGAGCAGGCTCAGGGTATCGGTCAACTGAACTCGGCCATGGGTGAGATGGATCAGGTGGTCCAGCGGACTGCCGCCAATGCTGAGGAATCCGCAGCCGCGGCCGAAGAGCTGAATGCCATGGCCAACCAGATGATGGATTTTGTCGGCGAGCTGATGAGCCTGGTGGAAGGCCGGAACGCCGGCCAGCGGCTGTCGGCTGCTGTCACCAACGACAGCCAGACTTCCCGCGGACTCATCCCCGCGCTGCAAAACGGCTGATTACCATGACTGATTGAGGGCTGCCGGGCAAAAAAACGTGCCTATCCCGGTGGCCCTCACTCAACGAAGCTGCACAACGATAAAAGGAGTTCAAACAATGGAAGCTCTGGCAAGTAATAGGATCAGCGATGCCTTCTCGCGGCAAGAAACGGCCCAGGCCGGCAAATTCCTCACCTTCAAGTTGTATCAGGAAGAGTATGGGATTGATATTTTGCAAATCAAAGAGATCATCGGCCTGATGTCGATCACCGCGGTCCCCCATACCCCGAACTACCTGCGGGGGGTGATCAACCTCCGCGGCAAAGTGATTCCGGTGGTCGATCTACGCTGCCGTTTCGGGATGAGTTCCACCGAGCCCACCGAGCGAACATGCATCATCGTGGTGGAGTTGCCGGAAGGGGGTGGCGGCAAAAAAGTTACGGGCCTGGTCGTGGACTCGGTTTCCGAAGTGCTGAGTATTGGCGATCAAGATGTGGAGCCGCCTCCCGGTTTCGGGTCCGAGGGTAATACCGACTTCATCCGGGGAATGGCCAAGTTGGATGGCCAGGTGAAAATCCTGCTCGATGTCGAAAGACTCTTTGCGGCCGACGAGTTGCAAAGATTGGCCATGACCACCCAATAGTGGGGGGCATGGCCAGCGGGATTACTTGATTTTATGTTTGCGCATCAGGCGATAGAGCTGAGAGAGGGAGAGCCCGGAGGTGGCGCAGGCCTGTTCCATGTCCCGGTTGCATTGTTGCAGCAGTTGGCGCAAATATTGCTGTTCCAGTTGATTTATCGCCTGATTGCGTGCCTCCTGCAGTTTGGGCAGGGGGCCATCGCCAAACCGGGGTTGCCCCCCTGCCGACCCTTCCGGCGGAGAAGAAGCTGGGGCCACCGCTGCCGGAGCCGCCGGCCCCGGCTGTAAAGCTTCGACGGCGTCATCGCAATCCTCCGCGCAATCCTTCGCCATATCCTGCACTTTCACCTTGGTCCTGATTTCCGGCGGCAGGTGGATGGGGTAGAGGATCGGCTCGGCGCCGGCCTGGGTGAAGGCATAGGTGATAACGTTGACCAGTTCTCGGACATTACCCGGCCACTCATGCTTTTGCAGGGTTTCCAGCAGATCGGGGCAAAAACCCTTGGTCGGCAGTTGGGCGTAGCGGCAGAGTTTGGCGCTTTGGGTCAAAGCCAGGTCCACCACATCCTCCCCGCGTTCCCGGAGCGGCGGCAAGTGGCAATTAATCCCCCGCAGCCGGAAGAGCAGATCCTGGCGAAAAGTGCCCTCGGCCACCATCTTTTCCAGATTGCGGTTGGTGGCGGCCACCAGTCGAAAGTTGCTGTGCTTCTCCCGGCTGCCGCCGATGGGGCGAAAGCGCTGCTCCTGCAAAACCCGCAAAAATGTTTTCTGGACACTGATCGGCATCTCTCCCACTTCGTCCAGAAAGAGGGTGCCCTCGTGGGCCTGGCTTACCAGCCCGGCGCGCATCTGGTCCGCCCCGGTGAAGGTGCCCTTTTCATGGCCGAAGAGAATGCTTTCCACCAGGGTGGCGGGCAGGGCGGCACAGTCCACCACCACGAAACTTTTATCGGCCCGGCGGCTGTTGTCGTGAATCGCCCTGGCAAACAGTTCCTTGCCGGTGCCGGTTTCGCCGGTGATCAGCACCGGCACCTCGGTGGCGGCCGCCTTGCCCAGTAGCTCCAGGCAGGCGTTTAAGGCCGGGCTGGAGCCGATAATGGCATCACGGCGCAGCAGGGTGGGAGCCGGGGATTCCTGTTTGCGGCTGCGGTACTGCAAGGCCCGATTAAGGGCCAGTTGCATCCCCTCCACCGACAGCGGCTTGCGCACATAATCCCAGGCTCCGTTGTGGATGGCCAGGGCGGCGCCGTCAGCCGAGCCTTCGCCGGTTATGATGATCACCTCCGGAGCCGAATGGTGGCCGCGGATGGCGGGGATCACCGCCAGTCCATCGCCGTCGGGCAGGTTGACATCGAGAAAGACCAAGTCGGGGCGGGCCTCGTCCAGCCGGGCCAACCCTTCGCCGATCCGCTGGGCGGCAAAGGGTTGGTGACCCAGCGAGCGGGCAAAGTCACAAAGTACGCTGCAGATCATCGGGTCATCGTCGATGGTCATGATACGCGCCATATTTTCTCCCTTGGTAAAGTGCCGGTTCAGTTTAATGCCGGCTCCCTACCTTGAAGCTTGATTTAAACGGTACCGCTAAGGCCGCTGCCTAAGTGCAAGGGTTTTTGATCCAGCACCCGGCGAATCTCCTGCGCCAGCAACTCCTGGCGCAAGGGTTTCATCAGCAGGGCCGAAATTCCCATGGCCATGGCCGCCGATTCATCAACCTTACTGCTGTAGCCGGTGCAAAGCATAACCGGCAGATCGGCCCGAATCACCTTGGCCGCCGCCGCCAGTTCGGTTCCCTTGAGTTTGGGCATGCTGTAATCGGATATCATCAGGTCGAAATCGGTCGCCTTACCGGCCCGCAGCAGCTCCAGGGCCTCGATGGGGGCGGAAGCCGTGGTGAGCCGGGAACCAAGGTTTTCCAGGCCGGAAGCCACCGCCTCCAAAATAGCCGCCTCATCATCCACCAGCAGGATGTGCTCGTTGTTACCCCGAGGCAACGGTTTTTTCGTCATTTCCGGCTGGTCAGCCGCCTTGCCGTCTAAAGCCGGCAGGTAAACCTCAAACAAAGTACCCTCACCGGGCTTGCTCTCCACCCGGATCCGGCCGCCGTGGCGGCTGACAATCCCATGGACCACCGGCAGCCCCATGCCGGTGCCTTCGCCTCTTTTTTTGGTGGTGAAGAAGGGGTCGAAGAGCCGGGGCAGGTGTTTGGCCCTGATCCCGGAACCGTTGTCACGTACCGTCAACTTGAGCCAGTAATCAATCTTGCCCCTTTGGTCAAGTTGAGGCAAGCGGTAAACGTCCTCGGGAACAGGGAGCAGGCCGGGGGCACCGTTGGGGGGCGGGCCGCATTCATCAAGGCTGATCAACAGTAACCCTTCATTGTCGCCGATGGCGTGGATGGAGTTGAGGCTGAGGTTCATCACCACCTGCAAAATCTGGGTGGGGTCGGCGGCCAGGCTGTCGTTGATGGTGTTGATCTCGTAATGAAGCTTGACGTTGGCCGGGGTTACCGATTGCAGGAATTTGGCCGCCTCCTTGACGATCATGCTCATTTTTACCAGCATCGGCTCATGCTGGCCCTGGCGGCTGAAATCAAGGATCTGGCGCACCAGGGCAGCGGCCCGCTCGGCGGCCTTGCGCACCTGGTTGAGGCTGTGTTTGAGCGGGCTGTCCGGGGCGACCTCCCGGATCGCCATCTCGGTGTGCATCATGATCGGGGTGAGGATATTGTTGAAATCATGGGCGATGCCACCGGCCATCAAGCCCAGGGCTCCCATTTTGTCCGCTTGCAACTCGCGGGCCTCGGCCTGCTTGCGTTCGGTGATATCGAGTACGGAGCCCACCATCCTGATCGGAACTCCGGCCTCATCGCGGATCACCTCGCCCCGTTCATGGACCCAGCGTTCGCTCTCATCTTTGCGTACCACCCGATGCTCGACACTGTAAGGCCGTTCCGGCTCGGCCAGGGACTTACTAACCGCCCGCTCAACCGCCTCCCGATCTCTCGGGTGTACATATTCAAGAAAGGCTTCGTAAGTGGCGCCGAAGGTCTGCGGCTTCACCCCGAAAATCCGGTAAACCTCATCCGACCAGTAAATCCGGCCGCCGTTGATATCCCATTCCCAACTACCCAACTGGGCAATCCGCTGAGCTTCCACCAGATTGGCATGCATCTTGTCTTTCGCCACTTCCGCCTCCCTTAACTGCTGAAAGGGAAGCTTGGTGTTTTCAATGAAAATGGCCCGGTATATCAGGAGATAGCCGGTGGCTTTGTAGATGTGCCCCAGCATGTTAAGACTGTCGGAAGCGGTTTGGTAGCTGGTGAAAAAGAAACCGCTGGCCATAAGAATAACCAGGGCTGGGGCCAGAAAGCGCCGCATCTCCACCGAGTGGCGTTCCGGATAACGCAAGAGGAATCCCAGGGCAATCAGGTTGAGCAGAGTGATCAGCCATTCCAGGCTGATTTTGAAAGTGGTCAGCCCCTCTCCTTACACAAAAGTGGCGGGAAACCACTCCGGCTTGAAGACGCCGACATAGCCGAACAGGGCGGTAAAAAACAGCGCGACGGCCAGGCACCGGTGCCGGGCAAGACGGTGGGGACCACGATTGAGGGCCGGCAAGACCAGGGCGAGGATGCCCAGGGCCGCCAGCAGCCTGGCGGCCAGCCAGAGTACGATCCCCTTGTGGGTGGTGTTGGCGGTGAAGAAGTCCGCCATCCCCGGATAGGAGAGGGTATGCAGGAAATCCAGAATACCGACCCCGAGAAAGGCGCAGGCAGCAATTAACGCCCCGGCGTGCTGCTGTCGGTTAAAGGCATGGAAACCGGTGGAAAAGATCAGCAGGGCAACCACCACCGCCAGCATTTCGAGGGCGGCATGGAGAGCCAGGTAGGATCCCTTCGCCATGAAATCGGGGATACTCAACAAGCCGGCCCAGGAAAGCGCCGCCATCGCCACCAAAAAGGCGAGCAGCCCGAAGGCCGCGGGGTTGTTGGGCCAGACCGATAAGGTTGTGGTTAGTCGTTTTTCGGCCAAACCCTGCCTCCCTGGTTTATTAAAGCCGGTTGCCGTAAAGACTGCCAAACAACTTGGGTTTCCCCGCTGCAACCAGTCGTATTATGTTTCCAGTTTGGATAAATTCAGACAACAGGAGCGGTCCCGGCGTTCCTGTAAATTCGAACCAGTAGTTTAGCTGGATCACAAGTCATCGTCAACCGGGCCAGTGTTAATAAATATTTATCAATATGCTGAAAGCTGTAAGGATTCAGCCGATATCTTGGTAAATTTTCTTTGTATTTTTTTATGAAAACGATATCCATTATTTATTTTTGTTTTTCATTTTTTCTCCGAATATGTTAGCTCTACTTGTCGGATTTACCTTCTGTTAATCAAACAGGGAGCCTGAACAATGGACATGAAACAGTGGTCGCTCAGGGGCAAAATCGTGTTGTTGGGGGTGGCGTTGCCCACCATCCTGATTGTTTTGCTTTTCCGGCTATATACCGTGGAGTCGCGGGATAAGACCCTGGAGGCCTTCACCGACAAGGCTCGAGCCATTTGTCTGACCGCTGAATCCACCCGTGATGAAATGGAGCATAAGTGGCGGCTGGGCCTTTTTTCGGCCGAGCAGCTCAGGGAGTACGCCGAACGCGGCGAGCGGGAGAAAATCATGGCGGCGGTGCCGGTGGTCTCCGCTTGGAACGCGGCCATGCGCAAGGCCGAAGAGGGTGGTTACACCTTTCGGGTCCCCAAGTTCCAGCCCCGCAATCCCAAAAACGAGCCCGATCCTTTGGAAGCCCGAGCCCTGCGGACCATGGCTGAAAAAAACCTTGATGAATATTATGAAATCGATGAGGCCACCAACTCGGTTCGCTACTTCCGGGCGGTGCGCTTAACCGAAACCTGCCTGCTCTGCCACGGTGACCCCGCCAATTCCACGCGGCTCTGGGGTAACGACCGAGGGATCGACCCCACCGGCGGTCGGATGGAAAACTGGAAGGTGGGCGAGTTGCACGGCGCCTTTCAGGTTATTCAATCGCTGGATGCCGCCGACCAACAACTGCAGCAGGCAGTCCGGCAGGCCACCTGGATCGTGGTGGCCGGCCTGGCCCTGATGGCCATTCTTTTTGCCACCCTGGTGCTGCGGGTGGTCTCCAACTCGGTGATCAAGCCCATCAGTCGGATCATTGAAGATCTGGCCGGTAACGCCGACAACCTGCTGGATGCCGCCAGCCAGGTTTCTTCCGCCAGCCATGAGCTGGCCGACGGCTCCACCAACCAGGCCGCCAGCCTGGAAGAGACATCGGCCTCTTTGGAAGAAATGTCCTCCATGACTCGGCTCAACGCTGAAAATGTCAAGCAGACCAGTCAGATGGCCGAGGAGGCCCGCAGCTCGGCGGAAGTCGCCCAGCACAGCATGGTGAAGATGGGTGATGCCATCGGCGAGATCAAAAAATCATCCGATCAGACCGCCGAGATCATGAAGACCATCGATCAGATCGCTTTCCAGACCAACCTCCTGGCCCTGAACGCGGCGGTGGAGGCGGCCCGGGCCGGCGAGGCCGGAGCCGGGTTTGCGGTGGTGGCCGAAGAGGTGCGGGCCCTGGCCCTGCGCAGTGGTGAGGCGGCCCGCAACACCGAGCAGCTTATCGAGCAGTCCCAGCGCAATGCCGACCACGGGGTGGCGGCGGCGGCCGAGGTCCAGGAAATCCTGGGCAAGATTGTTGACGGGGTGAAAAAGGTCAGCCAGTTGGCCAAGGAGATCGCGGTGGCCAGCGACGAGCAGGCCCAGGGGGTTAATCAGATCAACGTGGCGGTTTCCCAGGTGGATAAGGTCACCCAGGCCAATGCCGCCATTTCGGAAGAGGCGGCTTCGGCCAGCGAGGAGCTTTCCGGCCAGGCCAATGAAATCAACTCCCTGATTCGCGATCTGGCCCTGATCGTCGGGGCCTCCCAGGCCGGTCCCGCCACCGGCGGCGGTCGGCGGCGGCCCCAGCCCAAGCCGGCTGCCGTTGATCGTCCGCAGCCCAAGCTAGCCGCCAAAGCTTTACCGGCGGCTCCAGCCGGCAAGGGTGGTGGTAAAAGCGCCTCCCGCCCGGTACCCTCTGGAATTCCGGCCGCCGGCAAAGCCAAATCGGCGGCCCAGGCCGGGGGCGAGGACAAAAAAAGCAAAAAAGCCCAGGATGTGATCCCATTTGACGATGACGACTTTGAAGATTTTTAGTAAAGGGTAGGGTCATTGTTCCAAGGTCAGGGGCGGCCGCTCGCCGCCCCGGACTCGCAATGATCACCCTTTGCCAGCGAGGTCGTCGCGTCCATGAAACAGAAACATATCGATCTGCCCTTCAATCAGCAGGTCACCCGGTGGTATAACGTAATCGCCGACATTCCCGGCGGGATCAAGCCCCCCCTGGATCCGGCAACCGGCCAGCCCATGGGCCCCGACAAAATGGGGGCCATCTTCCCCATGGGGCTGCTGGAACAGGAAATGAGCGGGGAGCGCTGGGTCGATATCCCCCCCGAGATTCTTGAAATCTGGCAGATCTGGCGGCCTTCGCCGCTGATCCGGGCCAACTTCCTGGAAGAGGCCCTGGGTACCAAAGCCAAAATCTACTACAAGTACGAAGGGGTTTCCCCCTCGGGCAGCCACAAGACCAACAGCGCCGTGGCCCAGGCCTTCTATAACAAGCGGGAAGGGGTCAAGCGGCTGGCCACCGAAACCGGGGCCGGCCAGTGGGGCTGCGCCCTCTCTTTTGCCGCCCACAAATTCGGCCTGGACTGCAAGGTCTACATGGTCCGGGTTTCCTACGATCAGAAGCCCTACCGCAAGGTGATGATGAACACCTACGGGGCCGAAATCGTGGCCAGCCCCAGCCCCGACACCTCCACCGGCCGCGAAATTCTGGCCAAAAACCCCGACACCCCCGGCTCCCTGGGCATTGCCATCAGCGAAGCCCTGGAGGATGCGGTTTCCCGCGATGACACCAAGTACGCCCTGGGTTCGGTGCTGAATCATGTCTGCCTGCACCAGACGGTGATCGGCCTGGAGGCCAAGAAGCAGTTGGCCCTGGTGGGCGACTATCCCGATGTGGTCATCGGCTGCTGCGGCGGCGGTTCCAACTTTGCCGGTCTGGCTTCCCCCTTCGTGCCCGATAAGCTGGAGGGCCGCCAGATTCGCCTGCTGGGGGTGGAGCCCACCTCCTGTCCCACCCTGACCAAGGGCAGCTTTGCCTACGATTTCGGCGATGTCGCCCAGCGCACCCCGCTGCTTTACATGTACACCCTGGGCCACGACTTCATTCCTCCCGGCATCCACGCCGGCGGCCTGCGCTACCACGGCATGGCCCCGGTGATCAGCGCCCTGATGCGGGAAAACCTGATGGAAGCGGTGGCCCTGCATCAGCTGGAGTGTTTTGAGGCCGGTACCCTCTTTGCCCGGACCGAGGGCATTATCCCCGCCCCTGAATCCTGCCACGCGGTGCGGGCGGCGATCATCGAGGCCACCCGGGAGCCGGACAAACCCCAGACCATTCTTTTCAACCTCTCGGGCCATGGCCTGCTGGATCTGGCCAGTTATGAAAAATATTTCGCCGGGCAGCTGGAGAACTACGAGCTGCCCGATGAGGCCATCGCCGCCGCCACCAAAAATTTGCCCAAATTTTAGTCTGAACCTGGAGAAAGTGATGCCGCAGACCATAGTCGAAAAAATTTTTGCCGCCCATCGGCGGGATACCCCCACCCCGGACAATATCATTCTCGATCTGGACGTGGTGATGTGCCATGAAATCACCACCCCCATCGCCATCACCGATCTGGAAGCCCGGGGCATGGACCGGGTGTTCGACCCCGCCAAGATCAAGGCGGTGATCGACCACGTCACCCCGGCCAAGGATTCCAAGACCGCCACCCAGGGCAAGATTCTCCGGGACTGGGCTCGACGCCATAAGATCAAGGATTTTTTCGATATCGGCCAGAACGGGGTCTGCCACGCCATTTTTCCGGAAAAAGGCTTTATCCGGCCGGGTTACACCGTGATCATGGGTGATTCCCACACCTGCACCCACGGCGCCTTCGGGGCCTTTGCCGCCGGGATCGGCACCACCGATCTCGAGGTGGGGATTTTGAAGGGGGTCTGCTCGTTCCGGCTGCCCAAAACCATCCGGGTCAAGATCACCGGCACCCTGCCGGCCGGGGTTTACGCCAAGGATGTGGTCCTGAAAATCATCAAGGAGATGACGGTCAACGGGGCCACCGACCGGGTGCTGGAATTTACCGGCCCGGTGGTGGAGGCCATGAGCATGGAGGCCCGGATGACCTTGTGCAACATGGCCATCGAGGCCGGGGCCACCTGCGGCATCTGCCTGCCCGACCGGACCACCGCCGAATACCTCTGGCCCTTTATCCAGGATGATTACGACTCCATCGAGGCGGCGGTGGCCGATTTCAGCCGCTGGCATTCCGATCCCGACGCAGTCTACGAACGGGAGCTGACCTTTGACGTTTCCGCCCTGGTGCCCCAGGTAACCTTCGGCTTCAAGCCCGACGAGGTCAAGGATATCACCGCCATGGAAGGCACCCCGGTGGACCAGATCTATATCGGCTCCTGCACCAACGGCCGGATCGAGGATCTGCGGGAGGCGGCCCGGGTTCTCAAGGGGCGCAAAATTTCCGAGCAGGTTCGGGCCATCCTCTCGCCGGCCACCCCAAAGGTTTACAATCAGGCTCTGGATGAAGGGCTGATCAAGGTCTTTATGGAGGCCGGTTTCTGCGTCACCAACCCCACCTGCGGAGCCTGCCTGGGGATGAGCAACGGGGTTTTGGCCGAGGGGGAAATTTGCGCCTCCACCACCAATCGCAACTTCAACGGCCGGATGGGCAAGGGAGGCATCGTCCACCTGATGAGCCCGCTGGCAGCGGCTGCCGCCGCCGTGGCCGGGCACATCACCGATCCTCGGCCCCTGTTAAGTTAACGGAATGTAGATGAATCTGAAGCCTGGAAGGAAACTGCTATGACGCGAGAATTCGGAGGCCCGGCCCTGTTTCTGGACCGTAGCGATATCAATACCGATGAAATTATCCCAGCCAAATATCTCACCGAGATCACCAAGATGGCCCTCCAGCCCTTCGCCCTGGAAGACCTCAAACTGGGCGGCTTCGACCCCAAGCGGGATCTGGCAGGCAAAAACGTCATCGTCAGCCGGGCCAACTTCGGCTGCGGCTCCTCGCGGGAACACGCGGTCTGGGTATTTGAGGTCAACGAGATCAACGTGGTGATCGCCGCCAGCTTCGCCCGGATCTTCCGCCAGAATATGTTCAACTGCGGCCTGCTGGCCATCGAGCTGCCGGAGGCCGAGCTCAACCGCCTCTTTGCCCTGGGCGAAGAGGGCGAGGTGGAAATCAAAGTCGATCTGGCCGCCGGCAAGCTCAGGGCCAAGGGCCGCCGGGAAGCCGAGTTCGCCTTCACCCTCAACGACTTCGACCGCAAGCTGGTGGAAGCCGGCGGCTGGCTCAACTACGCCGATAAGCACTATTAAAATTGCCGGCGGTCCGTTAACAAAACCCTTTCTTGATTCTGTTCTTGATCGACGTTCACACCAGTACGTTTAAATGCCGAGTACGGCCATGATCAAGCTGCGGAGGGCGTAGATCGGCGGGCCCAGGATGCTGCTCAGGGCACCGGTGGCCAGCAGGGCCAGCAGAATGAAGAAGCCGACGCCCTCCAGCCGGTTGTACTGCATGGCTAGCTCTGGGGGCAGCAGGCCGGAGAGGATCTTGCTGCCGTCCAGCGGCGGGATCGGCAGCAAGTTGAGGACCATCAAGATCAGGTTGATGATGATCCCGGCCCCGCCCATGTAAACCAGGGGCAGCCCCAGCATCGGCATGGTATTGGCCAGCCCCAGCCCGATCTTCAAAACAATGCCCCAGCCGAAGGCCATGGCCAGGTTGGAAAGCGGCCCGGCGGCGGCCACCAGCATCATGTCGCGGCGCGGGTCGCGGAGATTGCGCCAGTTAACCGGCACCGGCTTGGCCCAGCCGAAGATAAAGCCGCCCAGCATCAGCAAGATGCCCGGCACCAGGATGGTACCCACCGGATCGATATGGCGCACCGGGTTGAGGCTCAGCCGCCCCAGCATGTAGGCGGTGGAATCGCCCAGCCGCCGGGCCATCCAGCCGTGGGCCACCTCGTGGATGGTAATGGCGAAGAGCAGGGGCAGGGCCCACACCGCGATTTTCTGGATCAGGGTAAGTTCATTCATCACTTAATGTCCTTTATGGTTGCCGGCTGGTTGCCGGGTATTCTCTTGCCTCCAGCGCCTTGCGCAGGGCCGGCCAGTTGGCGGCCAGGGTTTGACGGTCGGGCAGGGTGATCAGCAGGCGCACACTCTCATCTTCAAAGGAGGTTGCCGGTTCCAGTTGCACGTTGGGCGGCAGCCGCAAGCCCTGGCGGAAATGGTCGAATTCCGTCTGGGCCGCTGTCAGCCGGGGAAAGCGGCGGGTGGTGAGCAGCCGCATCAGGGCGGCCGCCTTTTGCGGCACGTTCATCGCCGGATGATCGAGAATTTCCCGAATTTCAGCCCCGCCCAGGATGGAGCGCAGGGAAAGCCGGTCGCGGCCGGCCAGCTCCCGGCAGGTGGCCACCAGTTTCTTCTGGTTGCCGACGCTCAGTTGCAGCAAATCAATCAATTCAAACAGCGCCAGCCTTTCCGCCAGCGGCAGGGCCAGCAACTCGCGGCCCACCGCCTCATGGAGCCGTCCCTGGTGGATTGCGACGGCAAACGGCTCCTCCAGCTCGGCCAGCCGGGCGGTCTGGCTGACCAGAAAGGGGGTCGGGGCCAGCCCCAGCAGCGGCAGGTAGCAGGTGGCGATGGTTGCGGCATCCAGATGGGAGAGCATCCGGCGGCAAAAAAAGGCGGCCTCCATGGGGGAGGGGCGCCGCCGGGCGCAAAGCGCCTCCAGGGCCACTCCCAGGGCCGTGGCCTCGTCGCATTCCGAGGGCAGCACCAGGCAGGGCAGGGCGGTAAGCCCCAGGATCGCCGCCACCAGGCGCAGGCGGGAATGGCCGGAAACCACCACCATGCCGTGATTGCCGCCGGGCAGCAGTATTGGCGGCTGCAACAGGCCCACCCGCGCAATGGCGGCTGCCAGCTCCGGGTTATCCTCCGCCGTTGTGGCCGGTGGCAACGGCGAGAGGCGGAAGCGCAGATCGTCGTGGTCGATTTGCGCCACCAGCACCTGCTGAATTTGAGCTTGCGTAGGCATGAGGGGGCTTGCTATCCTGCACCAATCGTTAATTTTAGGCGGCATCGCCCAAAAGCCGCGCCGCTGCCGAGTCGCGCTGTGCGGCTTGGGGCGAGGTCATGATCTTCGGCCGCCGCAACCATGGGGCAATGGCAGCTCATGCGGCAACCCCTGGGCAACCCCTGCGGCAGCACATGAGGATACCGGGGGCCGATTTTAATTGCAACGCCGTAATCTCCGGTAATGCCAGGATGAAAACCTCGTTGATTGCCGCCGTCACCCTCTGCGGCCGGATCGGCCCCCTGAGCCCCGGCAGCCCGGAGGACCGGCGCTTTTTGGAAAACATGCGCCGGGAAAGCCAGGCGGGGGTGATCGGGGCCGGCACCCTGCGCCAGGGTGAGGTGGAGATGCGCGGCCCCGGCGGTGTTTGGCCGGCGGGGCGACTGCGAGTCCTGGTCAGCGCCTCCGGCGACTTGCCGGAGCAGCGTAAAATTTTCCACCAGGGGCCGCCGCCGCTGATTATCACCGGCCCCGACGGTGGCCGCCGTCTGCAACAAACCCTGGCCGCTAAAGCCGAGTTGCTGGTGGTGCCGCAGCACGACGGAGAGCTGGCCCTGGCGGCGGCCTGGGCACAACTGGCCGCCCGTGGGGTCAAACATCTGCTGGTGGAAGGCGGCGGCGCTCTCAACTATCAGGTCTTGCGCCAGGGTCTGGCCGATGAACTGCTGCTGACCATCACCCCCAGGCTGCACGGCCAACGGGGCGCCCCCGCCTTGGCGGATGGTCCGGCCCCGCTGGCCCTGCCCTTTCTGGAGCTGGATCTGCTGGATCACCAGCTTGGCGGCAGCGGCGAGCTATTTTGCCGTTATCGAATCAGGAACAGGTAACACGGCCCGAACAGGCAAGGAATTGGTTGCGCCGGCTCGGGATTAACCGTTCACCTGGGGAACCAAACTGACGATTCAACGGGATGTGAGCATTCGGGGCGACAATTTGCCGCTTAAAAGGTGCCGCAACCTTTTGGTCGGGCGGCAGACAAGGGAGGAAAGACATGAACAAGCAGGAGTTGGCCATTCTCTTTTCCGGCGGCACCGATTCGCTGGCGGTTTACGCCCTGGCCGCCGCCGGGCGGCACCCTGAGCTGCCCCGGCCGGTGAAAATCCATCTGCTGCACATGCTCAACGGCATGAGCCGTTTTCACGATTTCCCCCGGCAACGTTTTGCCACCGCCCGGCAAATCCTGGCCACCAAAGTCAGCCGGCCCGAGCTGCTGCCGGAAACCGAGATGGTGGAGCTGGATTCCGGTCGCCTCTTCCAGGGCCTCTGGCTGGATCGTTATGAGGAGTTGATGCCGCGCTACAACGGCAAAAATCTGGTCTGCGTGGCCTGCAAGGTGGCCATGCACACCAAGGCCATTCTCTACTGCGCCGAGCATTTCGTGCCGCTGCTGGTTGCCGGTTACGCCCGCCGCCAGGATTATTACCCGGAGCAGACCCCGGCTTTCATGGAGAAAATCGCCGCCTTTTCCGCCGGCTTCGGGGTGGAAACCCGCTTTCCGGTCTTCGAGGATTTTGACGATCAGCAGATCACCCGCCATGTGCTGGAAGACTTCGGCCTGCCCTCCACCGGCGGCGGGGAGCGCAAATGCCTCTTCTGCCAGACCCTGACCACCGCCACCCCGGCGGAGATCGGCGCCTATCTCGACGATATGCTGCCCAGGGCCGCCGCCTACATTGATCACAAGCAGCACGGCCGGGTCCGCGAGGCCGCCGCCGTCTTCCCGCCGGGGAGGGTGTGAGGGTGGGCGGGGAGCAGGCGGCGCAGATCCGGCTGGAAGAGTCCTGGAAGCAGCGGCTGCTGCCGGAATTTGCCCAACCCTACATGCAAAACCTGAAGGCGTTTTTGCAGCACGAAATGGTCGCCGGCAAGACCATCTACCCCCGGGGGGCTGAAATGTTCGCCGCCCTGGATCTGACCCCCTTTGCTCGGGTCAAGGTGGTGATCCTGGGTCAGGACCCCTACCATGGTCCCAACCAGGCCCACGGCCTCTGCTTTTCGGTACGCCCCGGCACGGCGGTGCCCCCGTCGCTGGTCAATATCTACAAGGAATTGCACGAGGATCTCGGCTTCATCATCCCCCGGCACGGCTTTTTGCAGAGCTGGGCCGAGCAGGGGGTATTGCTGCTCAACGCCACCCTCAGCGTCCAGGCCGGCCAGGCCGGTTCCCATCAGGGCAAGGGCTGGGAGCCCTTCACCGACCGGATTATCCACCTGCTCAACGAGGAAGGCGAGCATCTGGTTTTCATGCTCTGGGGCAGTTACGCCCAGAAGAAGGGGGCCTTTATCGACCGCCAGCGCCACCTGGTGCTCAAGGCCCCGCACCCCTCACCCCTTTCCGCCCACCGGGGGTTTTTCGGCTGCCGCCATTTTTCCCGGGCCAACCGCTACCTGGAAACCCACGGCAAGACCCCGATCAACTGGCAGTTGCCGCCGACCATCGGCAAGGTTTAGAATACGAGGACAAGGAAAGGTGACAATATGTCCATTTTTAAATGGCAGGATGAATACAGCGTTAACATTAAGAAGATCGACGACCAGCACCGGGAGCTGGTGGATATGATCAACCAACTGTATACCGCCATGGTCCAGCGTCGATCTGATGAAGTTTTGGGTAAGATCCTGGATCGGTTGGGCGATTACTGTGAGGAGCACTTCACCACCGAGGAGAACCTGATGCAAACCAACGGCTACCCCTACCTGGCCCAGCACCAGGAGATCCACGACAAGATGCGAGCCAAGGTCCGGGCCATGCAACAGAGCTTCAAGGCCGGCAACACCAAGCTGACCATCGAAGCTTCGCTTTTTTTGAAGGATTGGCTGGACAAGCACATCATGGGCACCGACCACAAATACGCCGCCTACCTGACCGCCAAGGGATTTATCAAGTAACCACCCAGCAGCATCAGAGTTTGGCTGGGAGGAAAAGGTATCAGGGCCAGTACGGCAGAATAGTTTTCGAGTTCCCCGGATCGGGATAGCGTCTATAGCGTCGGCACCATCGCCGCCTACTCGCCCGGACTGACCCCGGCTTCGCCGAAGGTGGCCATCTCCTGCATGATTTTCAGGCCGGCTTCCACCAGGCCCATCCCTAAGGCGGCGCCGGTGCCTTCTCCCAGGCGCAGGTCCAGGTGGAGCAGGGGGGCCAGGTCCATTTCCTGGAAGAAAATCCGGTGGCCCTGCTCGGCGGACATGTGGCTGAAAAAACAATAATCCCGTACCAGGGGGGCCAGCCGCATGGCCACCAGGGCTCCGGCGCTGGAGATAAAGCCGTCCACCACCACCGGCACCCGGCTTTTGGCCGCCTCCAGGATCATCCCGCAGATGGCGGCGATTTCCAGGCCGCCCACCGCCGCCAGGGTATCCAGGGGGTTGTCCAGCCGGGCGCGGTTGACCGCCAAAGCCTGTTCGATCACCTTGATTTTGCGTTGGCGGGCCGGCTCGTCGATGCCGGTGCCGCGGCCGGTTACCAGGTTGACCGGCACCGGCAGCAGGGTGGCGAAGAGGGCGGCGGCCGGGGTGGTGTTGCCGATCCCCATTTCGCCGGTCCCCAAAATATCGGCCCCGGCGGCGATGGCTTCCCGGGCCGTGGTCATGCCCACGGCCATGGCGGCCAGGGCTTCCTCCCGGCTCATGGCCGGGCCCTTGGCCATATTGGCGGTGCCGGGTCGCACCTTGCGGGCGATCAGGCCCTGGGCCGTCACCTCTTGGGCCGCCCCCACGTCGATCACCCAGACCTCGGCCCCCACATGGCGGGCCAGCACATTGACCCCGGCCCCGCCGGCCAGAAAATTATGGATCATCTGGCCGGTCACCTCGGGGGGAAAGAGGCTGATGCCCTCCTCGGTGACCCCGTGGTCGCCGGCAAAGGTCAGGATAATTTTTTTCTCCAGGCGATAGTCCAGGCGGCCGGTGATGGCGCAGGTTCGGGCCGCCAGCTCCTCCAGCTTGCCCAGGCTGCCTTGGGGTTTGGTCAGATTGTCCAGCCGGGCCCGGGCCTGCCGGCGCACCGCCTCGTCCGGCGGGGTGATGGCCTGGCAGTGGGCGGTCAGGTCGGCCGGGGAAAAAATTTCGCTGCTTGTACTCATCGGTTTGTCCCTCCTCGTTTTCCTCATTAATCGGGGACAGATTTCAAATCTGTCCCCTCCTTGAGCCTGGCTGAGCGCCAGAAGGTCCCGTGTCAGGGTGCTGCTGAACGCTTATGGCGAATGTGATCAGTCGCCGGCTTGTAATAGACTACGCAAGCCCTCCACCAGGCGACGGTTTTCCGGCCGGGAACGGATGGCGGTCCGGAGAAAGCGGTGGTTGAGGCCCCGGAAGTTGGTGCAGTCGCGCAGAGCGATCCCCCGGGCCAGCAGGCCGGCCCGCAGCTCGGGGGCATTTTCCGCCTCCAGCAGCAGGTAGTTGGCGGCGCCGGGATAGACCCGTTCCACCAGGCCGTCGAGTTGGACGGTCAGCCAGGCCCTTTCCTCGGCGATCAGCCGACGGCTGGCGGCGGCATACTGCTGGTCGGCCAGGGCGGCGACGGCGGCCACGGCGGCCAGGGGGTTGACGCTCCAGGGC
>OBJA01001135.1_pt1 | contig 19328 bp, 20 predicted proteins | sample 1519751 | NCBI WGS metagenome assembly OBJA01 (sample SAMEA3881238, study PRJEB22517) | soil metagenome | biome: lake sediment; feature: soda lake sediment; material: sediment, water from around vicinity | place: India | collected 2013-12-23 | depth 3 m
CGAACTCCCTGGGTACCGTAAAACTGCCCAAATTGCAAGGGTTTATCCACCACCCCCCAGGGGACGCCGGCAGACCCGTCCCCCACCCTGGCGCCGCGCGTCCGCCAGGGCGTGGGCCACCTCGACCATGAAGTGCTCGGGACCGTGCCCGGGGCTCGGGACCCCGGACACCAGCCCGATACTGGTGCTGAGCGGCTGACCGCCGGGGTCGCGCAGCGGCAGTTCCCGCACCCGCCGGGCGATGGTCTCCGCCAGCGCCAGGGCGGCCTCGGCCTCCATGCCGTCCGAGGAGGCGATGAATTCCACGTTGCCGTAGCGTGCCACCACATCGGTGTTCAGGGGAAAGCTGGTTTGCAGGATATGCGCCACCCGCTGCAGGCATTCGTCACCAGCCTGGGTGCCCAGGGCCTCGTTGAAACGCTTGAAATCGTCCACCGCGAGATTGAACAGCACGAGGGCGCATTGCCTGTGCAGGCAGCGCTGCCATTCCCGTTCCAGGCGCTTGAGGAAATAGCGGCGGTTATAGAGGGTGGTGAGGCTGTCGCGGGTCGCCAGCTTCACCAGTTCCCGGCTGCTGAAATCGAGTTCGCGCTCCAGCGTCTGCACCTGCTCCCGCAGGGCCACCTCATGGCTGATATCCCGGAGCACCGCCAGGCGATGACTCACCCGCCCGGTCTCGTCGCGCAAGGGCACGGTGGTCAGTTCACTCCAGAAACGGCTGCCGTCCGCACGCAGGCCGGGCAGGGCCAGGCTGCAGCGGGATTCCCCTGCCAGGCAGGCGTTCAGGTCGTGATGGATGTCCGCTCCCTCATCCGCGGGCAGCAGGAAGCGGAGATGGCGGCCGAGCACCTGCTCGCGGGGATAGCCGGTCAGGGTCTCGAAGGCCGGATTGGCGTGCACCAGAGGATGGTCGGTGCCCTGGGCGTCGGTCAGCACCATGCCATCGGGCGCCGCTTCCACCATGCGGGCAAACAGGCTCAGGTCAGCCATGTCGCGCCTCGCCCGCATCCCCCCGGCCCCTTGCCCCGGATCGATTGCCTGCCGTCAGCCGCGGCGCAATCACAAAATCATCCCCAACATGCCTGCATCCTGTGTTGCCTATGAACACCACGGGTACGGCAGGACACGGATCCAGTTCCTGACTGCCCGGCAAGGCATCCCCCATGGATATCCGGCGCGACGGCTCTGGTCTATTTATCGGTATGGTCGCCGCGCCGTTCAATATTCAGTCTAGTACAGAATGGCATGCACGCCCTGCTTCGCACCCGGGGCGGGCGGCGGGGTTGACCGGCATCAGGTTCGCGGCTGCCAGCCACCGGTGAACTCCCGCAGGTCCTGCTCCTGCAGGCGGCGGTTCACATACAGGTCATCCAGGGTGTCGCGTGCGAAGGCCTGCGGCTGTCCCTGTGCATCCCGGTAGGTCCACTCCCCCGCGATGACGAGTTCGAACAGCGTCACCATGATGTCGTCGAGGCGGATGGCATGCGCCTGCGCCAGGCGCTGGAAGTCATCCAGTCGCAGCGCCCGGCCCAGCGTGCGGGATTCCTCCCGTGCCAGGGCCTCCAGCGCCACGTCCCATTTGGTCATATCCTGGTCCTGCATCGCGTTCATCCTCGACTGCCTCCCACTGGATTCATTCCTGCGTAGGCAGGGTAGCGGCCGATCCCGACCGAAATTGACCCCGGTGGGGCCGGCTTGACCAGGATCATTTTCCCGCGCCCGCGGACATGGGATGCTGAAACTCTGTTTGTGGAGCTTCCCTATGCCAGATTCCCGTGCCAGCGGCACCATCGCCTACGACATCCGCGGCAACCGCTACCTGAACATCACCTCCCGGTGCAACCTGCGCTGCCGCTTCTGCCCCAAGTTCAACGGTTGCTGGGACGTGCAGTCCCACAGCCTGAAGCTGCGTGGCGAACCCGGCAGCGCCCAGGTGCTGGAGGCCATCGGCGATCCCGCCCCGGTGCGGGAGATCGTATTCTGCGGCCTGGGTGAACCCACCCTGCGCCTGGATACCCTGCTGCAGGTGAGCGAGGCCATGCAGGCCCGGGGCAAGCCGGTGCGCGTCAATACCGATGGCCTGGCCAACCAGTACCACGGCCTGGACGTCACCCCGAGGCTCAAGGGCCGTGTGGATGCCCTGTCCATCTCCCTCAACGCCCAGGACGAGGCCCTGTACAACGAGCATTGCCGTCCCCTGCATCCGGGCAGCTACGGCGCGGTGCTGGAGTTCATCGACCGTGCCCTGGAGCAGGTACCCGAGGTGACGGTCACCGCCATCGACGGCCTGCCCGGCGTGGACATCGAGGCATGCGCCGCCATCGCCAGGCGCCTGGGTGCCCGTTTCCGGCGGCGCGTCCTCGACCAGGTGGGCTAGGGCCTGTCAACAGGATCCGTGCAACATCCTGACGGCAGGAGCGGCGCAAGCCGCGTCAGGAAGGACGACAAACCATCGCGGCTTGCGCCGCTCCTACAGGTAGCGGGCCATGGCACCCGTAGGAGCGACGCGAGTCGCGCGCCTGGGTGGCACCGAAGGCCGCTCCTACGTGGCCTGGGGGTTCCCACCTTGTAGGAGCGGACTCCGCCCGCGAACCGGTGACGCGCCGAACCCTTCGCGGCCGAAGGCCGCTCCTACAGGTTGCGGGCCGGATCGCACTGGCGGTTCATGCCAGCCACGGCATCTGGACCGGTGGTGTGGTCGGGCATGCATCCTGTAGGAGCGGGCTCTGCCCGCGAATATTCGCGGGCAGAGCCCGCTCCTACAAGGTGCGCTTAGCAATGATTGGGTTAACAGGCCCTAGTCCATCACCAGTACCAGCTTGCCGTGGGTATGGCCCGTTTCGATGGCCCGGTGCGCCGCCACGGCCTCCCGGAGCGGGAATACCCGGCCCACCTCGATGTGCAGGCGTCCCGCGTCGCACCAGCGACCGCACTGGTCGAGGATCTCCCCCTGGTGGGCACGCGCGGCGGGCAGGCCTCCGAGCATCGGGGTGAGCATCAGCTCGAAGCCGATGCGCAGGTTGCGGTTGCGGGCCTCCTTCCAATCCACCCCCGGCCCCGGATCCAGCAGGGTGACCAGGGTGCCGTAATGGGCCATGGCCGCCAGGCTGCGCTGGAACACCTCCCCACCCATGATGTCCAGGGCCACGTCCACGCCCCGCCCGCCGGTCCAGTCCTGTACCGCGCCCACGAAATCCTCCTGGTCATGGCGCACCACCCGTTCCGCGCCCAGGCGGCTCACCCAGGCGGCGGCATCCTGGCTGCCCACCGTGGCGCACACCCTGGCGCCACGCAGGCGCGCCAGTTGCACCGCGACATGGCCCACGCCACCGGCACCGCCCTGCACCAGTACCGTCTGGCCTTCCTGCAGCCCGGCGCGATCGTAGAGTGCCTCCCAGGCGGTGATCAGCACCAGGGGCGCGGCCGCGGCCTGTTGGAAACTCAGGCGGGCCGGCTTCGGGCGCGCATCCGCCTCGTCCAGCAGGCTGTACTCGGCATAATTGCCCGCCGCACCCCCCAGGCCGCCGTTGCAGAACCAGACCTCGTCGCCGACCCGCAGCCGGCTCACGTCCGCCCCGGTCTCCACCACCACCCCGCTGCCATCACAGCCGAGGATGGCCGGCAGGGCATCGGGATAGAGCAGCCCCCGCTGGCGCAGCTTGGCATCCACGGGGTTCACCCCGGCCGCCTTGAGCCGCACCTTCACCTGGCGGCTGTCCTGCAGCTGCGGCTCCGCGACCTCGCCATAGCGCAACTGCTCCGGCCCGCCCGTTGCCAGCATCTGTACCGCTTTCATGATTGCCTCCCTCGCCTCCTGTCCCTATGCTTCGGTTTGCGTAGTGGACATGCCGGTCCCGACCCCATGGCCGCATGCCTCAATAACAATCAGATCACCTCATGCAGGCGCTCCGCAAATCATGCCCCCCTATCTTCTCGACCTGCAACTGCTGCTGCTGTTGATGACCGCGAACGGTATGCCCATCCTGGCCCGCAAGTGGTTCGGCATGCGCTGGGCCTGGCCGGTGGACGGCGGCCGGCACGCCTGGGACGGGCGCCCCTGGCTGGGTGCCTCCAAGACCTGGCGCGGCCTGCTGGCCGCCCTGTGCGTCACCCCGCCCGTGGCGCTGCTGCTGGGCCTGGAGGCCGAAATCGGCCTGCTGGTCGCCCTGGGCGCCATGGCCGGCGACCTCGGCTCCAGCTTGATCAAGCGCCGCCTCGGCATCGCCCCCAGCGGCCAGGCCCTGCTGCTGGACCAGGTGCCGGAAGCCCTGTTGCCGCTGCTGCTGGTGGCCCCGGCCCTGCAACTCGGCGCCCTGGACATCCTGGTCCTGGTCGGCGTCTTTTTCCTGCTGGAGCTGCTGTTGTCACGCATCCTCTACGCCCTGAACATCCGGCGCCGGCCCTATTGAGGCCACCTCACCCCGGCACCCCGCTGCCCTGGGTGAAGCGGTGCAGGGTGATCTCCGCCGGACAGTTGATGCGGGCATCGAGGATGGACACCCCCGAACCGCGCGAGGTATAGCCCTGCATGGCGCGGAAGCGCCAGGGACCGGAACAGAAGCTGCGCGGGCAATCGGCATTGCAGGTGATGGGGATGCCGCCGGGCAGGCAGATCTGGCCACCATGGGTATGGCCGGAGAGCAGCAGGTCGAAGCCGCTGTGGGCCGCCTGGCGGAAGATCTCGGGGGAATGGGCCAGCAGCACGGAGGTCGCCGCGGCCGGGATGCCCGCGGCCGCCTTTTCCAGGTTGTCGGCCCGGTAGTAATGGGGATCGTCGATGCCCGCCACGTAGAGCCGTGCGCCCTGCCGCTCCAGGGCCTTGTGTTCATTGAGCAGGACCTGGATGCCCAGGTCCTCCATGGGCGGCACCATGCGCAGGCTGTCATGGTTGCCCAGCACGGCCAGCACATCGCCCCGCAGGTGCGTGCGCAAGCGACTCAGGCCAGCGATGGCCTCCCGGCAGGAACCGTGGGTGCGGAAACGGTAGTCCCCGGTCAGCACGCACAGGTCGTAGTCCAGGTGCCGCACGGCCTCACTCAGTACGTGGGGCACGTCCTCGGCCAGGTCCAGGTGCGGGTCGGTGATGTGCAGCACCCGGAAGCCCTCGAAGGCCAGCGGCAGGTGCGGCACCACCACCTGGTTGTGGTGCAGGTGGATACGGCGGGCATTGCGTTGGGCCCAGCCGCGCAGTCCGCTCAGATGCAGGCCGGTGCGCAGCAGGCGCGTCAGGGTGCGCCAGTTTTCCGGGTGAAAGAAGGTGCGTCCCTGGCCGAAGACGCGCACCTCGCCGTCCTGCTCGATGCCCAGGCGCAGTGCGAGGTGATGCGCCGCCACCCGCTGTTCCAGCCGGGCGAGGATATGCGGATCCACGGATTCCATGGGCGATAGTATCCCGCGCCGAACACCCAGGGTCTATCGGGATATTCCGGGGTCCCGGGACGCCCCCGGGACATTCCGGTACAATGGCCGGCCGATCGAGCGACAGGTCAGGTTCATGAAATTCAGTATCATCTGCGGCAGCCACCGGGCCGCCTCCCAGAGCGGCAAGGTAGGCCGTTTCATCGAAAAGACCCTGCTGGAACAGGGACTCTGCGATGAGGTGTATTTCTTCAACCTGGCCGACTTCCCCCTGCCCCTGTGGGACGAGGGTATCTGGGATGACGAACCCGAGTGGCAGGCGCGCCTGGCCCCCATCTCCGCCGAGCTGGCGACCAGCGATGCCTTCGTGGTCATCAGCCCGGAATGGCACGGCATGGCACCCTCGGGCCTGAAGAATTTCTTCCTCATGTGGAGCAAGGGCGAACTGGCCCACAAGCCGGCCCTGCTGTGCACCGTGTCCAGCGGCGACGGCGGCGCCTACCCCATCGCCGAGCTGCGCATGAGCAGCTACAAGAACAACCGCCTGTGCTACATCCCGGAGCAGGTGATCGTGCGCAACGTGGAAAAGGTTCTCAACGAGGACGGCGACAACCTGGCCAGTGCCGACGAATACTTCCGTGCACGCATCCCCTTCGCCCTGGGCATCCTGCAGGAATACGCCGTCGCCCTGCGGCAGGTGCGCGCCAGCGGCAGGACCTTCGATCCCAGGTTCAAGAACGGCATGTAGCGGTGCCTTGAAGATCGATGTCATTCACCGCAAAGGCGCACAGGTCGCAAAGAATATTTCGGTCATGATCTTCGATATCCCCGGAATCCGCTCCGTCTAATCCGGCCAGTGGACAGGCAATCTGAATCATGACCTGATGGTTGCAACAGCAGCTTAGTAACCATCCAGGATGACCCTGTACAGGTCCTTCGGGAGCGGAACTTGAACACGCGCCCGGAATGCACCGGCCGTGTGCTCCGGTTCGGGGACTGTAGGAGCGGCACCAGCCGCGAACATTCGCGGCTGGCGCCGCTCCTACAGGCGCAATTTTGCAATGATTGCGATAAGGCATGCTTTGCGGCCTTTGCGCCTTTGCGGTGAATCATGGCTACACATAAGGCAAGCAGCACGATATGAGCAACCCGGAAAAGAAAGTCGGTTTCGTGAGCCTGGGCTGTCCCAAGGCGCTGGTGGATTCGGAACACATCCTCACGCAACTGCGCGCCGAGGGGTACCAGATCAACCCCAGCTACGAGCAGGCCGACCTGGTGGTGGTGAACACCTGTGGCTTCATCGACGCGGCCGTGGAGGAATCCCTGGACGCCATCGGCGAGGCCCTGGCGGAAAACGGCAAGGTGATCGTCACTGGCTGCCTGGGCGCCAAGGGCGATATCGTGCAGCAGGCCCACCCCCAGGTGCTGGCGGTGACCGGCCCCCATGCCCTGCAGGAGGTCATGGCCGCCGTGCACGAGCACCTGCCCCCCGAGCACGATCCCTACACCAGCCTGATCCCGCCCCAGGGCATCAAGCTCACGCCCCGGCACTACGCCTACCTGAAGATCTCCGAGGGCTGCAACCACCGTTGCCGCTTCTGCATCATCCCGGCCCTGCGCGGCGACCTGGTGAGCCGGCCCATCGGCGAGGTGATGCAGGAGGCGGAACGCCTGGTGCAGGCCGGGGTGAAGGAACTGCTGGTCATCTCCCAGGACACCAGCGCCTACGGCGTGGACCTGAAGTACCAGACCGGCTTCTGGGGCGGCCGGCCGCTCCGGACGCGATTCTACGACCTGGCGCGCGCCCTCGGGGACCTGGGCGTATGGGTGCGGCTGCACTACGTCTACCCCTATCCCCACGTGGACGAGGTCATCCCGCTCATGGCGGACGGCCTGATCCTGCCCTACCTGGACATCCCCTTCCAGCATGCCAGCCCGCGGTTGCTGAAGGCCATGCGCCGGCCCGCCCACAGCGAGAACACCCTGGAGCGCATCCGCCGCTGGCGCGAGATCTGCCCGGACATCAGCCTGCGCAGCACCTTCATCGTCGGCTTCCCCGGCGAGACGGAGGAGGACTTTTCCCGGCTGCTGGAATTCCTCGGCGAGGCACAGCTAGACCGGGTGGGCTGTTTCCCCTACTCCGCCGTGGAGGGGGCGGCCGCCAATGCCCTGCCCGACCCGGTGCCCGAGGAACTGAAGCAGGAACGCTTCGCGCGCTTCATGGAAACCCAGGCGTCCATCAGCGCGGCCAGGCTGCAGGCGAAGGTCGGTCAAACACTCCGGGTGCTGGTGGATGCCGTGGAGGAAGACGGCTGCGTGGCCCGCAGCCAGGCCGACGCCCCGGAGATCGATGGCCAGGTCTACGTGGCAGGGGCGACCGCGGCCCGTCCCGGCGACTGGCTGGAAGTGACGGTGACGGGGGCCGATGACTACGATCTCTTTGCCACCCCCGGCGGCAATCATTAAGTCAATCATTGCAAAACCCCTCCTGTAGGAGCGGCGCAAGCCGTGAATATTCGCGGCTCGCGCCGCTCCTACAAGGTGCGTGCCCGACCACACCACCGGTGAAGTCCAGCCACGGTACCTGAACAGGGCTTTCCTGCTGCCAATACACGGTCGCGCAGGTTTACAATGTTATACTTAAGCAACTGACAGGTTAACCCACTGATAGGGAAATATTTTTTCGAATCCCATCATTTTCCTAAATTTTCTGCCCGGGCGTCCGATAGTACCCCCATGAGACGCGCCACCCGGAAGAACCTGAAAACCGCCCTCTCCATCACCATCGCCGTGGTGGTCACTGGCCTGCTGTTTTTTGTGGTGGCAAAATTCGCCCCGCAGGATCCATTCGTGAGCACCGGCTTCGTGCAGGATGTGGGCAACGTCAACCGCTACTGAAGGGCGGCGTGGCGCCCGGACATCCCGCCAGGGTGGCCTAACACCCCATGGAAGAACCGCTGAAGGGAAACGGCCATGCCTCTGTCCACACGAGAAGACCTCCGGTTCTGGATCAGGCAGTTCCGCGTCCCACTGCTGCTCTCCCTGCCCCTGATCGCCATCGCCCAGTTCAATTTCCTGCTGTTCCATACCCTGGCGGAGCTGTTCGCCATCTTCGTCGCCTTCCTGATCGGGGTCGTGGCCTGGAACACCTTCCAGTTCTCCCGCAATCACTACCTCATGTACCTGGGCTGCGGCTACCTGTGGGTGGGCCTGCTCGACACCCTGCACACCCTCACCTTTCCGGGGATCGGTGTCTTCGCCATCGACGACATGAACACCACCCTCGGCTTCTGGATCGGCACCCGCCTGCTGGAGGTGGTGATACTGCTGACCGCCCCTGTTTTCCTGCGCCACAGCCTCTGGCGAACCCCGGCGACCCTGGGCTTCGGGCTGTTTTCCCTGTTCATGATCCTGCTCGTCTGGCGCGAGGCCTTTCCTGAGCTGCATATACCGGGCGAGGGCCTGACCCCTGTCAAGGTCTACAGCGAAGTCCTGGTCATCCTCCTGCTGTTCGCCGCCATGGGCCATCTCTGGCTGCGGCGCAAGTGGATCGAATCGCGCATCCTGCAGCTCATGTTCTGGTCCATCGGTCTGACCATCAGCTCGGAACTGATGTTCACCCAGTATGTCACCCCCAGCGACCAGATCATCATGGTGGGGCACCTGTTCAAGCTGGCCTCCTTCTGGCTGATCTATGCCGCCATCGTGCAGACCGGACTGAAGGAACCGTTTCGCATCCTGGCACGCAGCGCCCATACCTACGATGCGATTCCCGATCCGGTGCTGCTGGTGGACAACCGGGGCCGGATCCACGAGGCCAACCATGCCGCCCTGCGGGACGCCGACTGCTCCGAGCATGAATTGCTCGGCCGTCATACCCACGCCCACTTCCACGATGCAGACACTGAGCCCGAGGTTTGCCCGGTCTGCCAGGCCATCGAGGGCGGCAAGGCCGGGAGCATCAGCCTCCCGCTCAGGAATGGCATGGAATGGCGGGAAATCACCCTGTCCCCGGTGCTCAGCGCCGGGGTGCACCAGGGCATGGTGCAGGCGATACACGACATCACGGCCCAGAAACACAATGAAGCGGAAATCATCCGCCACCGGCAGGACCTGCAGCAGCAGGTGCAGAAACGCACCGCCGAACTGGAGGAGAATCGTCGCACCCTCAGTAATCTCATCAGCAACCTGCCGGGTGCCGTGTTCCGCTGCTGGAACGACGAGAACTGGACCACGCTGTTCGTAAGTGATGGCATACGGGCCCTGACCGGCTACAGTGCCGATGCCTTCCTGGACCAGAAGGTCTCCCTCGGCGGAGACATCATCCACCCGGAAGACCGGGAGCAGGTACGGCAGGAAATCAATGAAGGCCTGCAACGGGACGGCAGCTACCAGATCACCTACCGCATCATTACCGCCGAGGGCGAAACCCGCTGGGTCTGGGAGAAAGGCGTCGGCATCCATGATGGACAGGGCAATCTCATCAGCCTCGAAGGCTTCATGGCCGACATGACCGAGCGCAAGCAGGCCGAGGAGGCGCTGCAGCGCAGCACGGAGCGGCTGGAACTCATGAATCGGGAGCTGGAGGGCTTCAATTACTCCGTCTCCCATGACCTGCGTGGCCCGCTGCGCGCCATCGATGGCTTCAGCCTGGTACTTGAAGAGGAGTACGGCACGCAACTCGATGCGCGGGCCCACGATTACCTGCACCGGGTGCGCAGGGCGGCCCAGAAGATGGGGCACCTGATTGACGACCTGCTGCTGCTGTCCCGGGTCGGCCGCGGTGAGCTGCATCGCCAGGCGGTGGATCTCGGCGAACTCGCGCGCCAGTCGGTGACACAACTTCAGGAAACCCATCCCGGAGTGGAAACCGACATCCTGATCGAGGATGGCCTGCAGGCACAGGGCGATCGCGGCCTGCTGCAGGTGGCCATGGACAACCTGATCGGCAATGCCTGGAAATACTCTTCGAACCGGGAAAGGATCCGGATCAGGGTAGGAAGCCATGGCCTTAACGGCATCCCTGTCTTTTTCGTGCAGGACCAGGGTACCGGCTTCAATATGGAGTATGCCGACAAGCTGTTCGGCGCCTTCCAGCGCCTGCACAGCGACGAGGAGTACGAGGGGACCGGGATCGGGCTGGCCACGGTACACCGCATCATCCAGCGCCATGGCGGGCGCATATGGGCGGAGTCGGCTCTCGACGAGGGCAGCACCTTCTACTTCACCCTCGATGGCTGAGCACCCACCTTCCCTGGCGGGTTGTACCATCCTGATCAGCGCTAAGGCTCAGAAGATCGCCAGCAGTTGCACGGCCAGGCGGTCGTCGATGCCATCCAGGATCTGGTTGGGTACGGCGCTACCCGGCAGGTTCGGTGCCTCGGCATTGCGTATTTCGTAATTGAAGATCACCCGGGTCTTGCGATTGAGGAAGTACTGCGCACCCAGTGTCCAGGTATCGAACTGGCGTTCGGCGGCGGCGACATTGGTTACCCGGTTGAGGATGTCATAACGGATATCCAGCTCCCACTTGGGTGTGAGCGCGTAGCCGAGATGGACATACCAGCCATCGGCCTCGCCATCGGTAGCCACGTTCCAGGAGGCGGTCGCGGTATCCGCATTGTTGCGCGCGCCCGGTACGGCCCCGGCGTCGGTACCATCCGGGATCATACCGTCCGCCTTGATATATTCGAACGCGGCACGGTAGCGGTCCTTGCGGAAGGTAGTCCCCACACCCCAGCGATCACGATCGAACTCCTGGTTCAGGTCGACCAGGGTGCGCTTGCCCCGCTGACTCCAGGCAAACAGCTTCCAGTCATCCCGGCGCGGCCCCTGTCCGGAAAAGATCCTGGCGGAGGACCAATACAGGTAGACGTCCTTGTTGTCGTCATTGTCGCCACGGGCAATCCCGTTGCCGTTACCGACCATCAGGGCGTAACTGTGCTCCCAGTCGTTGCGCCTGAAACTGTCGAACACCTGCACGCCCACATCGCGGAAGGCACCGACGGCGCCATTGGGACGGTTCGCGGACTGCGGGTCCGAACCGTCCCCGTCGTAGAAACGCTCCAATAGCAGCCCATTGGTTACATTGGTGAAATTGATGTAATCGAAGACGTGGATGGCCTGCAGGCCCTCCTCCGAACCGGGATACTTGAACTGGCCGATGCGGAAGCGCGCTCCCGGCACATGGTTCAGGGTCACGCTGGCATCGGTGATCTTCACGCTTCCACCACCGTTGCTGGTGATGGCGTTGTTGCCGGCTTCCGCCAGGAAGAAATAATTGACGTTACTGTCCAGGGGAAAACCCGCCCCGCGCACCCCGATGCGGGCCCGGCGGATATTGAACTGGGACTCGGTCTTCAGGTCCGGGCCGATCTGGTTGAACACCGCCGGCTGGCCGGCGAAGGGCCCTGCCTTGAGCAGGGTACCGCTGGTGTTCTGGTATTCCGGCTGCACGAAACCCCACAGCTTCGCCATTTCCGCCGATCCCGCCGGCTCGGTCCCCTGCAGCAGCAGCCAGTTGGCGGCCTGCACATGTCCCGCCAGCAGCATGCCCCCCATAAGGGTACCGATTTTCAACGTATTCTTGACTTGCATGCATTATCTCCCGTGTTCTGGTTATGGTTTGATCAGGGTGTAGCCCTGGCTGGTAAGGTCTATGATGCGCACCACGCCCGCACCGACACGGGTGGCATGGGAACTGAGTTCCGGCTCGCCATCCAGCATTTTCGTGAAGTGATCGATGGTGTTTTCACAGGCGGAAAAACGTACACCGCTGTCGTTCGCCAGTTGCTCGATACGACCCTGGTTCGAGTTATCCTTCAGCAGCAGGCGCAAACCGGGGCCGAAGGCCACGATTTCCACATCCACGGCATCGGGCCCATAGTGCTTGATGAGATTGCCGGCGACGTTGAGCACCAGGGTCTGCTTGAAAGGGTCGGGGTCGCTGATCTGCAGCACGACCCGGTGCTGGGCGAAGGGTTTGGCCAGGGACTCGGCAGCCGTCGTGACACCCGACAGCAACAGCAATGCGAGCCCGCAGCAGATCGACATGAGATATTTGGGCATATAGACTCCTCGTTTATGGGGGTATTCGTTCCGTGACACCCGCTGGTGTCTGCCCCTAGAGTCGTGCCGGAAATAAATTATTCCGGGAAAACCGGGATTTCGTGTTATTTGCATTATTTTCACGAAATCGTGAATAAAACCTCCGACTGCGGCATCTAGTGTTTACGATGAAAATCCTCAGCCTCATCTGCAGCGGCCAGATCCTGCGCGGACGTATCGCGGATTCACGTGCTCGTCTCTACCGGGTTGCACTCGCCTGGTGCGGCAACGCCATGCTGGCCGATGACCTGGTACAGGAGACCATGACCACCGCCATCCAGCGGCATCACCAGCTGCGCGATCCGGAGCGGCTCTATGCCTGGCTGTACAGTATCCTGAACAACACCTGGCGCCAGCACCTGCGGCGGCAACGTGATGAATGCGTTTATGAAGACGAGATGCAGCAGGATGAGGACAACCTGGAAGACAACGTCCAGTCCCTGGAAATCGTGCTCCGGGTACGCAAGGCGGTCGGCAATCTGCCGGAGGATCAACGCCAGGTGGTCGCCCTGGTGGATCTCGAGGGATTTGCCTACTGTGAAGTAGCCAATATCCTCGAGATCCCCATCGGGACCGTCATGAGTCGACTTCACAGGGCAAGGAAGTCACTGCAGAATGCGCTGGAGGAATTACAGCCCCGGCAGGTAATTCAGAAGGGTCATCTTCACAGGGTGAAATGAGATGAGTGCACGACCGGTTTTCAGCGATGAACTGCTCCATACCTATATTGATGGGGAACTGGATGCGCTGACTGTACGGCAGATCCAGGCAGCCATGCGACAGGACGCCGAACTGCAGGCGCGCGTGCGATCCCTGCAGCATACCAAGGAGATGATGCGCCTGGCCTTCTCCGGCGCCACCCCGCCAGACTCACGCAAGGCAGCCGTCGCTCCATACCGGCGCCGCCCGCTCCAGGGACTGGTTGCCTCCTTGCTGGTACTGGCGCTCGGTTTCGGCGCCGGCATCCTCGGCTACCGGGCCGCGCCCCTGCTGGAGCAGATGGTCGCCAGCCAGACGAGCGAAACCGCCTCGAAGCGGATCGTGCTGCACATCGGCGATTCCGACCCGGAACGCTTCGCCGCCACCCTCGCCTACACGGAACGCTACCTCCGGGAGCAGGCCGGTACCGGCGCCATGGTGGAAGTGGTGGCCAATGCCGGTGGGCTGGACCTGCTGCGCCAGGGCAAGTCGCCCTATGAGAAAGAGATACTGGCGCTGATGGCGCGCTACGACAACCTGCGCTTCGTGGCCTGCATGAATACCCTGCGCAAGTTGCAACGCGATGGGGCTACCCCGGCCTTGATCCGCGACGTCAGGACCGACCAGACCGCCGTCGACCACATCATCGAGCGCGTCCTGCAGGGCTGGACCTACATCAAGGTCGAACAGCTACCCGAGGTCTGAAAAATCCCGCACCTGGCGATGGGCCGCTGCCGTCGCCAGATCCCCCTCGCGCACCAGTTGGCAGGTCTGCATGCCCGCCGCGCGGGCCGCATCGAGCTCGGCCTCGATATCCGACAGGAACAGGATCTCCGCGGTCGGGAGCCCGATGGCCGCTACGATGCGGCGGTAGGACTCGGCGTCCTGCTTGCCGCCGGTGGTGGTGTCGAAATAGCCTTTGAACAGGGGGGTCAGGTCCCCTTCCACGGTGTGGCCGAAGAGCAGTTTCTGGGCATGGATCGACCCGGAGGAATAGACGTACAGGGCGATGCCCTGTTCATGCCAGCGCCGCAGTGCCGCCACCGCATCGGGGTAGAGGTGACCGAACAGCCCCCCATCCCGGTAGCCGCGCTCCCAGATCAGCCCCTGCAGCTGCTTGAGGGGCGTGACCTTGCGATCCTCGTCTATCCAGCGCTCCAGCTGCGCGATGACCCGCTCCAGGTCGAGATCCGCCGCAGCGACGCCCTGCTCTGCTGCCATGATGTCCCGCGCCTGCTCCAGCGCCCGCGCCACCTCCGTCCGTGCGGCATGTTCCCGCACGAAACCGGCGATCCGTGCCCGGGCATAGGGGAACAGCCCGTCCTTCACGAAGGACAGGGAGCTGGTGGTGCCCTCGATGTCGGTGACGATGGCGCGGATCACGCCCTGGACCCGCAGTATTCATCCATGGAGGGGAAGCGGCTGGCGATATCGCTGCCGGTGAAGTTCGCCACCCAGCCCTCGGGCGTGCTGAACAGGCGGATGCACTTGAAACAGGGTGCACTGCCCATGTCGAACCAGTGGGTGGTGTCGGCGGGCACACTGATGAGGTCACCCTGCTCACACAGCACCAGGTAAACCCTGGCTCCCACGTGCAGGTAGAACAGGCCACTGCCGGCCACGAAGAAACGCACCTCGAAATCCCCGTGGGTATGCTCGGCGAGGAACTTGTTGCGGAAGGCCTCCCGGTCCGGGTGATCGGGATTCAGGCTCACCACGTCCACGGACTGGAAGCCGTATTCCTCCATCAGCCGCTGCACCGGTTCACGGTAGGCGTCCAGGACCGCTGCCTGGTCCGCGTCGGGGGCGAGCAATCGATCCGCCTGCCAGCGTTCGAAGCGCACGCCGATCCTGCCCAGTTCCCGATGGATATCCTCGCCGTCGCGAAACTCCTCCAGTACCGCGCTATCCCGTTCGTCATGGATCGTCAGTCTGCTCATGGTGCACACACCTTTCTCATCGCCAGTTCACATTCAAACAGAAATTCGAAGGCCTCCAGGTGCCGGGCGGCATCCTCGACGCTGTCACCCCAGCTGTAGAGGCCGTGACCGGCAATGAGGTAGCCCGGCAGAGCCGGCCCGGCCTCGAGATGGCGCGCCACCCGCTCCGCCAGCCGCACCATGTCCTGGTCATTGCCGAACACCGGCAGTTCGACACTGGCCTCATGGGTATCGATGCCCTGGAAGGCCTTGAGCAGTTCCAGGTCATTGAGGCTCAGCGCCTCGCCCACCAGGCGCGACAGGACCGTGGCATTCACCGAATGGGTATGCAGCACTGCGCCCACCCCGGGGAAGTGCCGGTACAACTGGGTATGCAACAGGGTCTCCGCCGAGGGTCGCTGGGGATCGAGGGCCCGGCCCTCCAGATCCACGCGCATGATGTCCGCGATCGACAGGCGTCCCTTGTGACGCCCCGATACGGTGATGGCCGCCGTATGGTCGTCGATCCGGCAGGACAGGTTGCCGCTGGTGGCGGGCAGCCAGCCACGCCCATAGGCGTCGCGACCGATCTCCACCAGCGCGGCGGCGGCTTGCGGGAAGGGAAGGCCTGGAGACATGGGCAAGCGCACCTGCTGCGGGACTCGACGAGGCCGTGATTGTACGTGCCGTCCCGGCCCTGCTCAACCGCGCCGGGGTGCCATCCCCATGACCACTGGGGGTACAATGGCCACCCAGGACAATATGACGGACTGCGCATGAACCAAGAGGCACCCCCTAGGCCTGAGACCAACAACCGCGAGCTGGGCCTGCGTCGCGTCGCCATCGACACCTACCGGGAAAACGTCGCCTACCTGCACCGTGACTGCGCCCTGTACCGCGCCGAGGGCTTCCAGGCCCTGTCCAAGGTGGAGATCAGCAACGACGGCAAGCGCATCCTCGCGGTGCTCAACGTGGTGGATGACCTGCGCATCGTGCATGCCGATGAACTCGGCCTGTCCGAGCAGGCCTTCGACCAGCTGGGCCTGGCGGAAGGCACCCGGGTACGGATCGACCATGCCGAGCCGCCCGCCTCCATGGACGCGGTGCGGCGCAAGATGCGCGGCGAGCGCCTGGGCCTCGGGGACCTGCGCGGCATCGCGCAGGATATCCGCGAGAACCGCTACTCCAAGATGGAGTTGGCCGCCTTTCTGGTCGCTTCCTCGGAAGGCGGCCTGGACCGCGACGAGGTGCTGTACCTCACCCAGGCCATGGTGGAGACGGGCAAGCGCATGGACTGGAAGGAACCGCTGGTGGCCGACAAGCATTGCATCGGCGGCGTCCCCGGCAACCGCACCTCCATGCTCATCGTGCCCATCGTCGCCGCCCACGGCATGCTCATCCCCAAGACCTCCAGCCGCGCCATCACCTCGCCCGCCGGTACCGCCGACACCATGGAGGTACTGGCCAACGTGGACCTCACGCCCGCCCAGCTGCACGACATCGTGCGCCACCAGCGCGGCTGCCTGGCCTGGGGTGGCACCGCCAACCTGGCACCGGTGGACGACGTACTGATCGCCGTGGAGCGCCCCCTGGGCATCGATTCCGCCGGGCAGATGGTGGCCTCCATCCTGTCCAAGAAGATCGCCGCCGGCTCCACCCACCTGCTGGTGGACATCCCCATCGGGCCCACCGCCAAAGTGCGCCACATGCGCGAGGCCCTGGCCCTGCGCAAGCTGTTCGAGTTCGTCGGCGACCGGCTGGGCCTGCATCTCGAGGTCATGCTCACCGATGGCCGCCAGCCCGTCGGCCGTGGCATCGGTCCGGTGCTGGAGGCCCGCGACGTGATGCAGGTGCTGGAGAACGATCCCGACGCGCCCCACGACCTGCGCCAGAAGAGCCTGCAGCTGGCGGGCCGCATCCTGGAGTTCGACCCCGACGTGCGCGGCGGCAACGGCTACGCCATCGCCCGCGACATCCTCGAATCGGGCCGTGCCCTGGAGAAGATGCGCCAGATCATGCAGGTGCAGGGCCTGAATGAAACGCCCTCCGAACCGGCCCCCCTGGTCCTGGAGGTCCCCGCGCCGGGGGATGGCGTGGTGACCGCTATCGACAACTTCCAGCTCGCCCGCATCGCGCGCCTGGCCGGCGCGCCCATGGACAAGGGCGCCGGCGTGGACCTGCTGAAGAAACTCGGTGACCCGGTGCAGGCGGGGGAACCGCTCTACCGCATGCACGCCCAGTTCCCCGCCGATTTCCAGTTCGCCAGTCGCCACGTCGCACAGGACATCGGCTACCGGGTGGGCGACGCGCAGGACATCCCCCCCGGTTTCGTGTTGTCCTGATGCTGGTCCTGGCCTTTCCCGACTCCCTGCCGCAGGCGCAGGCACTGGCCGAGGCGCTACGCCAGCCCTGTGCGGCCATCGAGGTGCATGCCTTTCCCGACCAGGAAAGCCTGCTGCGCCTTCCGGAACAGCTGCCGGAGCGCGTCGTCCTGGTGCGCAGCCTCGATGCCCCCAACCCCAAGCTCATCGAGCTGCTGCTGGCCGCGGACACCGCCCGCCGGCTGGGCGCACGGGAGGTCATCCTCGTCGCGCCCTACCTCTGCTACATGCGCCAGGACATGGAATTCGTACCCGGGCAGGCCATCAGCCAGGCCATCGTCGGCCGCTTCCTCGCCGGCCTGTGCGATGTGCTGGTCACGGTGGACCCGCACCTGCACCGGGTCGCCGGGCTGGGCGATGCCATACCGGCAGGCCAGGCCATCGCCCTCAGTGCCGCCCCCCTCATCGGCCACTTCCTGGCCGCCCGCTGTCCGCACCCCCTGCTGGTGGGACCGGACGCGGAATCGGAACAGTGGGTGCGGCAGGCGGCCGGCATCCTCGCCACCGATTACCTGGTGGCGAGCAAGGTGCGCGAGGGCGACACCCGGGTGCGCATCCAGTTGCCCGACTACGAGTACCAGGGACGCCACGTGGTGCTGGTGGATGACATGATCAGCACCGGCCATACCCTGATGAACTGCGCCGCCGCCTTGCGGGAACGGGGTGCCGTGCAGGTGGACGCGGCCTGCACCCATGCCCTCTTCGGCGCGGAGACCCTGCAGGCCCTGCGGCAGGCCGGCATCGAGCGGGTGTGGAGCACGGACAGCATCCGCCATCCCACCAACTGCATCGCCCTGGCCGGGCTGCTCGCCAGCGCGCTGCGCGGCCTCCCCGGATGACAGGGTCCATGCGCCGGATGAGAACCCTCGCCACCTGGCTGGTACTGCTGCCGCTGCGCCTGCTTGGCCGCCTGCCCCTGCCCCTGGCGCGTGCCCTGGTGCGGCCGCTGGCGGGCCCGTGGCGGCTGGCCATGGGCAAGCGGCGCCGTATCGCGCGGCGCAACCTGGAACTCTGCTTCCCGGAGCTGGACGGACGGGCACGGGAGCGACTCCTCAAGGCACACTTTCGCGCCCTGAGCGAGAGTCTCGCCGACATCGCCGTGGCCTGGTGCCGGCCGGAACGGCTGGATCAACGGGTCGGCCGCGTGCTGGGGATGGAACACCTGGAAGCGGCGCGCCGGGAGGGTCGTGGCGTGGTATTGATCACCGGCCACACCACCTGCCTCGAACTGGGGGCGCGCCTGTTCGGCGAACGGGTGGAGGCCAGCGGCATCTACCGCCCCCTCGGCAACCCGCTGCTGGAGGAGTTCCAGAACCGCGGCCGGGCACGCTACGCCCAGGCCATGATCCCGCGCAACGAGCTGCGCGCCATGGTGCGCCACCTGCGCGGCGGCGGCGTGCTCTGGTATGCGCCGGACCAGGACTTCGGACCCAACCGCAGCACCTTCGCGCCCTTCTTCGGCGTACCCACCGCCACCGCCACCGGCATCCTGGAGCTGACCCGCCTGGGACGGGCACGGGTGGTCCCCATGTATCCCAGAAAGGATGACGCCACGGGAGAGATCATCGTGGAACTGGAACCGGCCCTGGCGGACTTTCCCTCCGACGACCCCGTCGCCGACCTCAGCCGGGTGAACGCCTTCCTGGAGCGCCACATCCGCCAGGCGCCGGCCCAGTACTGGTGGCTGCACCGGCGCTTCAAGACCCGCCCGGCGGGAGAGCCGAATCCCTACGAGAGGACCTAGGGCCTGTTAACACTATTTGCACCGCGGCGCAAATAGTGTTAACAGGCCCTAGTACTGCTTCAACGAGAATTTTACGTATTGTCGTGGCCACGGAAGCACACGGAATGACACGGAAAATAT
>OBJA01001136.1_pt1 | contig 19327 bp, 14 predicted proteins | sample 1519751 | NCBI WGS metagenome assembly OBJA01 (sample SAMEA3881238, study PRJEB22517) | soil metagenome | biome: lake sediment; feature: soda lake sediment; material: sediment, water from around vicinity | place: India | collected 2013-12-23 | depth 3 m
GGTATCATTCCATAATATTTTCCTTAATGAACATAATACCTTGCCTCGCAATTGCTTATGAACATAAGACTTCAGGAATTATGAACGAGTTCGGCTTAGAGGAGTATGTACTTCCGGTATCGAAGTTTTCTTCAGATCGTGTATATGACAAATTTTTGTTGATGATGGAAAAAAAAGAACTAATTCAGGAGAAAATTATGAATGTACTTCCAAGCATTCAAAAACGGGCAGCAATGAACACTGCGCTTGCTCTGGCATTGCTATCTGAACATCAGGACAGGACAATTCTAGTCTGAGTAGGCAGGGGTTTTTCGATTATGACAAAGGAAAACAGTGTTTATGTTATAATTGTAACTTATAATGGTGAGAAATGGATCGAATCGTGTCTGAGGTCAATTTACAATGGGACCATTATTCCCAATGTGATAGTTGTTGACAACTGTTCTAAGGATGGCACAGTACATATCATTTCAAGTAAATTCCCTGATTCCATTATTTTAAAAATGGTGAGCAATAAAGGATTCGGTAGCGCTAATAATATCGGCATTCAGGAAGCAATAAAACGGGGTGCTGAATATCTGTTCCTTATGAATCAGGATGTATATCTTTTTCCAGACACAATCCAGAAGCTACTTAATGCTCATAAGTGCTCCGAAGAATATTGGCTTATGAGTCCGATTCATTTGAATGGAAATGGAAAAGATCTGGATCAGCGATTCAAGGATAACCTCAGAGAGTGTGGCGTTGAAATGCTCAGAGATTTTCTTCTTCAAAAAGGGAATGAAAAAAGAGTATATGGAGCACAATATGTAAATGGAGCGGCATGGCTACTTCCCAAAAAAACAATTCATGAAATTGGCCTTTTTGATCCGCTTTTTTTCCTATACGGCGAAGATGATAATTATCTGCACCGAATACATTTCAAAAAGGGCAAAGTAGGTATATATACCGGAGCATATATTATGCACGATCGCGAAAACCGGTTGAAGAGTAACCTGAAGAATAAAACCCTGGAAAAGCTGATATTCCTGGAAAAGAATAAGCTTCTGGTAAGGTTATTAAATATAAATAATAATTTACCAAGAATCATTTCTCTTGAAGCGGCAATATTATTCGCTGCAATATATGGTTTGCTGCGGGGTAAGTTAATTATAGTGGAGTTGTATGCAATAATCATTTCTTATGGAATGATTTTATCGAAAGCATGGTCAATTAAGAAACACAGGAAAGTTTGCAGAATCGGATCTGCTTTTTACATGAATAAAAACAAACATTCCCATCTACCGACACTTAGTTGAGTGGTGTAAACATAAGAACAAATCGAATTTAAAAAATGGAACAATTTAGAACAACCGTAATTATTACCACATATAATCGTTCAAAATTATTGAGTCGGGCTCTGAACAGTGTCAAATCTCTGACAATCCCAGCCAATGAAGTCATTGTCGTAGATGATTGCTCTACTGATAATACTTCTGAAGTAATAAAGCCTCATATTGGAGAAAGGCTTAAGTATATAAGATTGCCGAGGAATTCTGGCGTTGCTATTGCCACTAATGAGGGTATAAGAAATTCCAGTAGTGAATATATCTGTTTTCTCAATGATGATGATGAACTTTGCTATAATTACCTGGCCGAAATGGAAGTTGCAATAAAATGTGCTTCTTCGAATGTCGCATTTCTTTGGGGGGCTCGTCAGTATATTTGTGATTTACCAGGAGGTTTAGTAAATTCTCTTTCGATGGGGATACCTTCTTTGGGAACAAAGTGGAGTCATAAATATTTGGAGCTGTTTAGAGATTATGATTTTCCAGAAGGTTGTATTGATCTTCCAGCAAAGGGTGAAAGCATACAGAAAGTGATAGAGAGTATAATGGATCAGGGAAACTATGAAAATATCAGATTAAAGTTACTTTCTCGAAGCAAAATCATGAGGGAAAAAACCTTTGAAATGTGGAGAACGGTGTTTGATAGAATAGAAAAGCATATACTCGAAAATGGCAAGTAGGATCCCAAATCCCGCATATCAGGGAGGATTCATCAGATAAGGAATAAATGAGGTAATAATTGCAAACTGATGGGTAAATTGGTGAGATATATACAGATGGAAAAACTGGTCACGGTAATACTTCCGACACATAACAGAGCAGGAATCATAAGACACTCTCTTGATTCAGTGTATGCTCAAACCCACCGGCCAATAGAACTCATTATAGTTGATGATGGGTCGACTGATAATACTAAAGAACTCGTGTTTGAGTGGAAAGAGCAAAAAGAGGACAGAGCATTTATTGTTCACTATGTATTTCAATCAAGAAGTGGAGCACCGGCAGCAAGAAACTGTGGCTTAGAAAAAGCAACCGGTGAGTACATTCAATTTTTGGATAGTGATGACTATCTATTTAATGGTAAAATTGCACTTCAATTGCAGGAATTGGAAAAAGCTGGTGCGGAAATCGCGGTCTGTGATTACTCAAAGGTAACAGCTGACGAGGAGATACTTGCAACTTTTGAAAATAAAGGCAATTTATACCTGAAGGTAGGTAAGGATGAGAGTCTTTCGATTTTTACACCTTTGTTTCATCGGAAGCTTATAGATGGAGGAATCTGCTGGAATGAAGAGTTGACTATCAGACAGGATAAGGATTTCATGTTCAAACTGGTTCTTATGAGCAGGAAAATCATATACACTCCCGGAAACTGGTGCTATTATCGGTGCCATGGTAATGGCCAGATCTCATCAACCTACAATAATTCAAAAAATGAATATTTAAAGAGAATCATGAGCCTGACAAAGTTCATTCTGAGCAGTAGGAAATCGATTCCCTCTAAAAATATGCAGTATTATGTATTGTGTATAATGATACTGTGTAAGAAAGGGGTGAAGACAGGTTTGAAAAGAATGATAGTGAGATTATTCAATCACATAAAGTAAATTTTGTATAGAAAATTAAAATGAGCTGCACTGATACATATTTTAAATCCTTATACTCGACTTTTGATTTTAAATGTTTGTGGAAGAGAATCGGTTTTAGAAATGTGGCTTATTTCTTACTTATGGTACCTGTTACCTTTTACTATAGTCTGGGTATTTCATTCTTACAACTTTCTGATCTGTGTGTCGCTGGAGTAATCGTGGTGTGGTTTTTTCGCAAGAGAAACAGACGCCATGAGAAACTTATTTTTAAACAGGTCAGACTTCCTGTCAAACAGTTCATCCATTTCAATGCCTGGTCAGTCTTTACAATATTAGTAGCTGGTTACACGATCGGGAATACATCTGCAACCATTTTAATGCTGGCAAAAACAATTAAACTTATTGGCTATTGTTTTCTTGTGGTGATATTTATCCATGAAATGGTCAGCCGTTCACAAGGATACCGTTTCTTATTACTAGGAATGATTTTAAGTTTAATTTTGCATTTCCCAAACCAGCTACGGTCTACTGAAAAAGCATCGAAATATCAGGTCAAGATGATGGAACAGTATAATCGGCCTGCAGCCAATGAGGAGTTCGGAGCAAAGAATTCTAATGCAAATCTTGCTGCCTGTTATCTAGTTTTCCTGATTACCACTGTAACCAGGAAAACTCTGGTGTCACAGATGCTTTTAGTGGGTGGTCTTTTATTGATGTTGCTATACAGTGCATCCAGGGGAGCTTGGGTTATTTTTTCCCTTGGTTTACTTCTTATTGCTGTATTATGGATTACTGATGTAACCAGGAATAAGAAGATGAACAATATTTCCAGGCAAAGACATCGGAAATGGGCAAAATACCTGATCTTAATAATATTCACAGGAATGATCATCTATGGAGCAAAATCCAGCTATATACAAAAAAATCTATTCCAATCTGTTTACAATGACCCTGTTACTAATAGTGAGACGTATACCGGTGGTCGATTCAATCTGGCAAAAGCTGCACTTTATAAGGAGATCAAACCGCTGGATTATGTAATTGGAAAAGGGTATTATTCCCGATTTTATCGAAAAGACATGTGGTCATATGGTGCACATAATCAGTACATTCAGTACATATGGGAAATCGGGTTGTTTGGATTATTTTTATTTTTGAAGATGTTTTATAATATTTACAAAATAGGAAAAAGGATCAGTATCAGCAGAGATCGTCATATTTTCATTGTGTGCACCACTATGATTCTTGCAACTGGATTTTCTGAAATTTACTTTTACGGGCCAGTATATATTATGGGGCAGCTTCTTCTTCTCACCTATGCACTAATGTATTATAATCCTGAGTTATATAGCTCAATATGGAAAATCCAGCGGAAACGGGAGAGCTTAAATGCGGTCCTTCTTAGTTGCTGATATGTGCTACCATCAGGTGATGGCTGAATCGCTTTATTATCCGCTATCTCAATTAGGTAAAGTTAGGCTTCTGCTCAATGAGGCTAACTTTCAGGTAGCCAGGGATATAAACCCTTCTGATGTCACCATTATGTCGCACAGATCAGATACCATGAACTGGTTTCAGCGGCGGATTCTGCGGATGCGATTTGCTCTCACAGTAGCACTCAACCAGAAGAAGTATACAAATGTTGTAATTACTGCTGGTGTGGAATATGTTCCTTCATTGGTCAGGATATGGTGGTATGTAATCATATGCATAGCATGTTTACGTGTCAGGAATATTATCTTTGTGGTCCATAACGTAAAGTACTGGGAAAAGAAGGCACACTCAAAGTATTATGGTTTGGTATTCAGAAAAATTCTTAGGTATGCTCATTCATTTGCCTGTCTCAGTGAACAGGTTTTGACATTCTGGAACAATGCCTCTATTAGTAACGTTGAATCCTTTGTAGTACCGTTCTTAACAGTTCGTGACCCATATGTTGGAAGCTGCAGGTTACCTAATAAGGAGGTTATTCGCATAGTTGTACAGGGGACTGTATGCCAGAGAAGGAAAAGATATGATCACCTTATCTTTGCACTATTAAATATGAGCGACAAGGTCCGATCAAGATTCAAATTTATTTTTCAGGGGCCGCCAGTTAGTGAGGATGATCGTGAGATGCTTAGAAGACTGGAGTCTCAAGCTTCGATCGAATGGAGAGATCATTATATGACAAACAATGAAATGGAACTGTTGATGCAATCCTGTGATTTGCTGCTCGCTCCTTTGAATACCGAATATGGGTATGGAGTATTCAGAGAATCTGGCATTGGATTCGATTGTGTCAAATATCAGCGGGGGGCAATTGCACAGGCTCATATGTGTTCGCCTGAATTTACGGATGGGATAATCAGTTACAATGATGAAAAAGAGTTGCTGCACATACTCGAAGAGTTGTCATTAGAACAAATTGAACAAGTATACCAGAATGTTGTGAAGATTTCCAGAATGTTTTCACATTCATTTTGGGCTACAAGGTTATCTGAACTGTTATGCAGGGACGCAAAAAAATGAACAAAAACACGGCCCTGAAAGGTGAAAGTAAAACCGTATTAACGTGTGTGCATTGTGCTAAAAAGGGAAATACAATTAAGTGGGTTTCAGAAACAAAGCTGTGCTGTTGTGCATGTGGTGAGACGTATGAGCGATCGAACTATGATTGTTTTTTTCATTTTTATTCAGGATCACAATGTAAGAATGGTTCGCTTCTGGAACATGAAAAACCGGAAAAAAGGTCACTGTTTAAAAAGTGCATTATCGATATGATGTTATCTGAGTTACGGAGATGCATCAAAGTATTGAATATTAAAAATCTTGTAGATATAGGGTGTGGTAACGGGGCGTATGCAAAAATACTGGAGGGAACTTATCAGATGTATTACGGGCTGGAACCAAGCCTTATCCCGGCGCACAAGATGATTGCTGATAAAAGGTATCTATCAAATTCAATATTGATCAGATATGATACCGCGCATTCATTTCCAATCTGCAATGCGAGTATTGATTGTATTACATTCTTATCATCATACGATCATATACCCAATGTTGCTGCAGTTTTAAAAGATGCTTATGAAAAATTAAAGGATGGTGGAAATATAGTCATATTGATGACAAACTACGGTTTCTGGGTAAAACGAGTAGTGAATTTTATTACAGGTAAGAAACTTTTTATGCATGAAGAGCATCATTTTCGGGTCCACACGCCAGATTCGCTCATAAAAGAGGTCTCTTCCATAATTGATGTTTCTGTTGAGAATATACGTGCTGATTTTAGTTTCCTTCCAAAACTTCCTCAACGATTTCAATTTCTGTATTGTTCAGAGATTTTGATTAAAGTAAGTAATTTTCTAATAAAAATCATTTTTCGTTTACTACGGTTCAAACATGCAGGATCGGTACAAATTATTACATTCAAAAAGACTCAAAGATAATGGACAAGCCATTAGTTTCAATAATGCTCCCCGCGTATAATGCTGCTAAAACACTTCCTATGGCCTTAGCATCGGTCCTAAGCCAGGGTTATGAGGATTGGGAATGTATTGTAGTTAACGATGGTTCTACAGACAATACCGAGAAGCTACTTCAGAGAATCAGTGATGAACGGATTATCAAAATTACTCTGGAAAAAAATTATGGTAGGGGCGTTGCACGGCAACTGGCATTGGAGAAAATGAATGGCAGGTATTTAGCATTCATTGATGCAGATGATTTTTGGTATCCCTGGAAATTGGAACGACAGATAGAAGCTGCAAGGTCATATCCTGGTGTTAAAATGATTAGTTGTAATATGGCTGTTATTAATAATGCACAGGAACTTGTTTCGATAAGGAAATATCACGAAAGAGAAATGCTTTTAGGAACGGGGACACCTCATTTCTTAAACAGTGTTCCATTTTCGTTTCCCGCTTCTATCATAGATGCAACTATAGCAAAAGAAACCGGATTCGACAGTCGATTACTTCGGGCGCAGGATTTTGATTTCGTTGTGCGTGGAATCATGGGCAAGGAGTATGGGATCATGGGTGATATACTGTATGCATATCGCCAGGGAAGTGAGATCTCGAAAGAGCAACGACTGCTTAATCTGAAATGCAGATTGGTAATGATAGAAAAGTTCATTACCAGATATCCATTTTTGGCAGTAAAGGTACTAATGGTGACATATCTGAAATTCATAGTGATGACTTTATTACCTTCTAAGAAAATAGGTGCCTGTTTTGGTGAAAAGAAAATGGGGTTTTCACCAAAAGAAACAGAACAGTACTGTAAAGCAAAAAAGCTTGTAGTTGCAAATATGCTGAAAGTTTTCAGTTAAAATTTGATCAATATGGTACGCACGATAAAAAAGAAGACTTAGTGATATGTGCGGAATTAATGGGATATTATCGAAAACGAATATCGATCCTCTCCTCATTAATAGGATGAATAATTGCATCATTCATCGTGGACCTGATGGAGAGGGTGTCTTTTGCAGGAATAATATTCAATTGGGTATGCGGAGACTCTCGATAATTGATCTCTCTACTGGTAACCAACCGATATTCAGCGAAGATAATCGATATGTTATCGTGTTTAACGGTGAGATTTACAATTATAATGATTTGCGAGAAGGATTGGTCGCACGTGGGCACCATTTTTCCACCAACTCCGATACCGAGGTTATCATCCACCTCTATGAGGAAAAAAAGGAAGCCTGTCTGCAGGACTTAAATGGCATGTTCGCTTTTGCAGTATACGATACCTTAGAAAAAAACCTTTTTATCGCTCGTGACCGATTGGGGAAAAAGCCGCTTTATTACTGTTTTGATACTGATCGGTTCTATTTTGCATCTGAATTGAAGTCCATACTGGAAGTAATCGGTAGAAAATTCACGATCAACAGGGAGGCTCTGGAAAGTTATTTTACATTGACCTTTATTCCTGCGCCGATGACCATATTCAATGGAATATGTAAACTAGAGTCAGGATGCGCCATGCACATCAAACAAGACCTCTCCTTTCATGTTTTCCGGTATTGGGATCTGGCAGAGCGTGCTCATACTGTTCCTGTAATAAAGCATAAGCAGGAAGCAATAGAGGTAATACGAAATCTGCTCTTTGATGCGGTTGAAAAGAGGATGATAGCAGATGTTCCGTTGGGGGCATTTCTGAGTGGTGGGGTGGATTCGAGTATAATTGTCAATGTTATGTCTCACCTCTCAAGATCTAAAGTAAAAACCTATTCTATCGGAAACACACTATCCTGCTATGATGAATCAGAGAAGGCTCGCAGAGTCGCCAATTTGTTTAAAACCGAACATACCGAATGGATGATCGATAATAACCATATCTGTTCCATTATCGATACGGTACTGGATAATTTTGATGAGCCGTTTGGAGATTCATCGGCTATTCCAAGCTTTGTTGTATCTGAACTGGCCTGTAAACATGTCAAGGTGATCCTTACCGGTGATGGCGGAGATGAGCTCTTTGCGGGTTACGAGCGTTACCTGATCTATAAATACCTCTCCTGGTACAGAAAAATTCCCGGAACGCTTCGTTCTGTCATCAAACCGGCTCTCAATAGCCTTCCCTATCCGGCAGCATTAAGTCTGCTTATTAACAAGGCAAAAAAGATTGTAAACAATGATGGTGAGAATTCCTTTGAACAGTACCATGCAATGCAGCGTCTGGGGTTTTCAGAGCAGGAGCTCAGTATGTTGTCTGCAACGATACCTTTGATGGTGAAAGATCGGGTAAAGAAAACCTATTGTGCACTGGAAAAAAGAAGTGATCTTGCCCGGGCACAATTTTGTGATATCGCAATCGGGCTTGAAGGAGATATGCTTGTCAAGGTTGACCGGACTACCATGCAAAATTCGATCGAGGCACGCAGTCCTTTTCTGGATTTTCGGCTTTTAGAGGCTTCATTTGGAATTGCTGATGACCTGAAGCTGCAGGGGTGGCGTTTGAAAGCTATATTGAAAGATGCATTCAAGGATGAGTTTCCGAAGGGTTTCTTTGAAAAGCAGAAAATGGGTTTTGGTATTCCCATAGGAGAATTTCTCAAGAATGAACTTCGCAGCGCAATGGAACAGTTTCTTGCCATAGATGAACTATGGGTAGAGCAGGGTATGAATATACAATACATTAGAGAATTGTTTGCCCTGCACTGTCAGGGAAACCGTCAGACATTTAAGCTCTGGCCACTGTATGTTTTTGCCCGGTGGTTACAGAAAAGTGAAAGGTACATCGATTTCACGAAATGAATTATCGCACTGATATGAGAGTGAAAGATTCAAAGCGTTCCGGTTTAAAAGAGGATACACTCCGGGTTGCATTCCTCTCCCATATCGACCTTAACCTCTATCTGTTTCGGTGTCGGCTGATGAAAGAGGTGCTGGCACGGAACTGTACCGTGTATGCCTTTGTACCACGAGGGCGATTCTCTGAGGAACTGGAAAAAGAGGGAATCGTAGTGGTCGATTATTCCGTCAACAGAAAGAGCCTTAATCCTTTTGGGGCACTGAGGACTATATTGAGTATTGCAAAACTCCTTAAAGAGCACCGGATAGACCTTCTGCATACATTTACATTTAAGCCTAACGTGTTTGGGTCGATCGCCGGAGCATGGGCACAGGTGCCGGTAATAATCAATCATGTCACCGGTTTGGGGTTTGTCTATACAGAAAACTCTTTCCATGCCAGGGTTTTGAGACTGGTGAGCAATCTGCTGTATCGTATTGCGTTCTCGTGTAGTTCTCATGCAATTTTTCAAAACGGTGATGATATTTCGTTGTTGGGGAGACTGGGAAAACAACACAAGCAGTCGGTAATTGTAAGCTCCGGGGTCAATATTGAACAGTTTAATCCCGGAAGATTTTCCGGAGAGGATAAGGACCGGGTGCGGAGGGCTCTGTCGATTGGAAAAGATACTAGTATCATAACGATCATTGCCAGGCTCAACCGGCATAAAGGAGTAAAGGAGTTTATTGAAGCAGCACAGAAAATCACAACAGATCGTATCGATTGTGTTTTTCTCATTGTGGGTTGGATCGATCAGGGCAATCCTGCGTCTTTTGAGGCATCGTTTATTGAACAGAGTGCTTCTGAAATGGTACGATTTCTTGGTGAGCGGGATGATATCCCCGAACTATTGAGTGTAACCGATATATATGTATTGCCAAGTTACCGTGAAGGGACTCCCAGGACGGTTTTGGAGGCGATGGCGATGGGAAAGCCGGTGATAACGACCGATGTGCCGGGGTGCCGCGAAACGATTATTCATGAGGAAAGTGGGATTCTTATTTCTCCGCAGGATACGGCTGCGCTGACTGATGCACTGCGTGTGCTTTTATTAGACAAAAAGAAACGGGAAGAGATGGGCAATGCCGCTCGAAAGCGAGCTGTTAAAAAATTCTCTGATACTGTTGTGAATAATGAGATACTAGGGCTGTATGCACAGTTGATGGGACGGCAGATGCTTTCCCATTCCTCTTAAAACTGATACATGGAACAGGTATGGAGATCAGAGTTGCTTGTAGAGATGATTTTGAAATTATAGCCGGGGTGCATGCCGCATCGATCAGGACCGGCTTTCTCTCTGCACTGGGGGTTCCATTTCTCAGCGAACTGTACAGAGCAATAGGTGGACAACCCGGAGCGTGTGTTTTAGTCGTTCAGGAGGAGGGACGTGTCTGCGGATTTGTTGCCGGCACAACAGATACTGGCAGATTGTATAGACGGGTCCTCATAAGGAGATGGTATCGGTTAATCGTACCACTTCTGCGGTTTGTCATCTTCCCGGGAGCTCTTTTAAAAATGGCGGAAACAGTTTTCTATGGTTTTAGAAAAGGAACGTCTGCTAAATGTGATACCAGTTGTACTGCTGAACTCTTATCAATTGCAGTTAGTGATTCGGTGAGGGGTAAAGGGCTTGGAAAAGAACTAGTAGCAGAACTGGAACGGTTTTTTGGGAGTCAGAGTATCCGATCGTATAAAGCGGTTACCTTTGCAGAAGATCAAAAGTCAAATGCATTTTACAGATCCTGTTCATTCACTCTTTACCGGCAATTCGTTCACCATGGCAACTGCATGAACGAGTATGTAAAACAGATAGGACTATGAATACCAGAGCGCGTCTTTTTCTTTCACCGCCTCACATGTCAGGAATGGAACTCCGGTATGTGCAGGAAGCGTTTTCCTCGAACTGGATCGCCCCTGCAGGGCCGGATCTGGAGCTATTTGAGCAGGAGGTATGCAGGTACACAGGGGCGAAGGGAGCAGTTGCTCTTTCCTCCGGGAGTGCTGCAATTCATCTTGCGCTCAGAGTCGCAGGTGTTCAGGAGGGTGATGATGTCTACTGTTCCAGTTTCACCTTTGCGGGAAGTGCCTTTCCTATAACGTATCTGAAGGCAAATCCGGTGTTTATAGATAGTGAGCCAGACTCCTGGAACATGGACCCTGGTCTGCTTCGTGATGCACTCAAAGAGCGAACTGCAGGTGGAAAGAGGCCCGGAGCTGTACTTGTGGTACATCTGTATGGTCAGAGTGCATCGGTTGCGGTAATAAAGGAGATTTGTGATGAGTTCGGGGTGGTACTTATCGAAGATGCTGCAGAGTCGCTGGGTGCCTACTGTGGTGATAAGCATACCGGAACTGTTGGTGATTACGGAGTTTTTTCCTTTAATGGCAATAAGATAATCACAACCTCAGGCGGGGGAATGCTTATTGGGAACGATGCGGCAAAACTTCATCTTGCACGTCATCTCTCGACACAGGCACGTGACCCGTTTCCCTATTATGAGCACACCACTGTGGGGTACAATTACCGGATGAGTAATATTGCTGCTGCAATAGGGCGTGGGCAGCTCAGTGTTATTGGGGAGCGTGTAACACGGCGGCGGGAGATCTACGATAGTTATAAAAAAAGGTTGGCTCAAATAGATGGGATCTCGCTTATACCTCGCGATATCAATGGAAGGGGTAACTGCTGGTTGACCTGTATCGTACTTGACCCGCTTGCAATACACACAACACCGGAAGAGCTCCGGCTCGCACTGGAAACTAATAATATTGAGAGTCGACCATTATGGAAACCGATGCATCTTCAGCCGGTGTTTGCATCATTACCGGCGTATACACATGGAGTTTCTGAACGCCTTTTTAGAACCGGTCTTTGCCTTCCTTCCGGCACAGCAATGGGGGAAGAGGATCTGGAGCGGGTAATTTCGGCACTCTATCAGTATATACGGTGAATGTATTTTAATATGTAAAAAGGAAGACCCAAAAACTGATTGCAGGTACATTCACTGTATAGTACAATAACTGCTTAATCCATATATAATGTAATAACTTAGATCGTATCTGGAACCATGTATGGCACAAAACATTCTTTCACCGCATCTGATTCGCTACAGACTGGTAATAATTATTTTTATGCATGCGCTGTTTGCAGCAGGAGCACTGTTTTCCTCTTTCCTGCTGAGATTCGACTTCACTTTGGGGCATTCAATCTATCCCAATCTCTTCTTTTTGTCATTACCTATCAATGTAAGCATATTTGTGATTATTTCCGGTACGTTCAATCTGTTCCAGGGAATCTGGCGGTATGTCAGTGTTGATGATCTCAAAGACATTGTCAAAGCGTCTGCACTTGCTTCTTTAGTGTTTATGTTCATCATAATATTCAGTGGCAAATTCAACGGATATCCTCGTTCGATATATGTGATGAATTTCGCATTTTTTATCATTTTCAATGGGGGGACCCGGTTTGCAATTCGGGTGTTTCGCGAATCGTTTGTGCCGGAGAGTGATTCAGCGAAAAATGTTCTCATTGTCGGAGCCGGAACTGCGGGAAATGAGATCGCAAAGACACTCAAGGCGGCAAAGCGCAAGGAGTATGTACCGGTAGGGTTTATTGACAGAGACAGCTCATTGCACAATAAACGACTTCAGGGCCTGAAAGTTCTGGGCGATATGAACTCTATAAAATATCATATCAAAAAACAGCGTATTCATGAGGTCTTTATTGCTATTCCCGAAGCGACGAACAAGACGATAAAAGAGATCATGGATGCATCACGGGTTCCTGAATGGGATGTAAAATTCAAAACAGTTCCATCGATGCTCGATATCATGAGCGGGAAACTCTCGATCAATCAGATTCGTGATGTGTCTATTGACGATCTGCTCTCCCGACCAAATATAAAACTGGATGACACTCATATTTGTAAACAGATTGCGGCAAAGACGGTACTGATTACCGGAGCTGGTGGATCGATCGGATCGGAGATCTGTTATCAGGTGGCAGCGTACCGGCCGGCACGGATGATTCTTCTTGACTCCAGTGAGGTAGGTGGTTATCAGGTCGACCAGGAACTCAAAAAGCGCCACAAGGATATCGCTATTCACACGATTGTCGGCAATTTGCTTGATCATGGATTTATGGATCTGCTCTTCAGGAAATTTCAGCCTGATTATATTTACCATGCAGCTGCGTATAAACATGTGCATCTTATGGAGTGGAACCCTCTTGCCTGTCTTAAAAACAATGTGCTGGGTACTGCAGTGCTTGCATCGTTTGCAGAGCGGCACGGGGTAAAGCAGTTTGTCATGATATCAACAGATAAAGCTGTCAATCCACGGGGAATGATGGGCATTTCCAAACGGCTGGCAGAGCGGGTTGTACTGGAGCGAAACCCCTCAGGAACCCTTTTCAATGTGGTACGATTTGGAAATGTGTTAGGATCGAGCGGAAGTGTGATTCCACTTTTCCAGAGGCAAATCCGTGAGGGTGGTCCGGTAACGGTCACCAGTCCCGATACAAAACGCTATTTTATGTCTATCCCAGAAGCTGTTCAACTGGTGTTGCAAGCGTCAACACTGAATGAGTCAAAAGCAATATTTATGCTGGAGATGGGGGAACCGGTGAAGATTGTCGATTTGGCGACAAATCTGATCGAACTTTCCGGGTTGAAAGTTGGTGAAGATATCGAGATTGTTTTTACCGGGATGCGTGAAGGGGAGAAGATCGAAGAGGTGCTTCTGTGTGATGAAGAGGATATTATTCCCACCACTTTTGATAAGATTCGTGTCCAGAAGCGCAATGGCTATAGTCCCGATCGGATAGAAAGATTTGTTCACGATCTCAAGAGTAACGTGGAATTGGGAAACATGAAGGCAATTTATGGGGATATTCAGGAACTCATTCCGGAAATGACCGGCCCGTGCTTTGATGAAATGATGGAGAATATGTTCAAATGAGTGTGCCTGTCTACTACGCCCCCAAAACCATAATCTTTATTCTATGACTAGAACGGATTCTTCAATAAAGCGTCTTTTCGATCTCACCGTTGCACTTATCGGACTGTTTGTGCTTTGGCCTGTTGGTGTGGTAATCGCAGTGGCGATTCTCGTAACCTCCAAAGGGCCTGTTCTTTACAGGCAAAAACGGGTGGGGAGGCGGGGTGAGCTCTTTAATTGTGTAAAGTTCAGGACCATGATTACCGGTGCCGATACCGGAGGGAGTATTACAACAGGAAAAGACTGCCGTATTACTCCTCTGGGAAAATTGCTCCGCAGGTATAAACTCGATGAGTTCCCGCAACTGGTCAACGTTGTATTAGGAAAGATGTCCTTTGTGGGGCCACGGCCCGATGTCCCCGGGTATGCAGACAGATTACAGGGAGATGATCGCAGAATTCTGGAGTTGCGACCCGGAATAACGGGGCCGGCATCGATTCTTTTCAGGCATGAGGAGGAGATACTTTCTTTTGTGGATGACCCGGTTCTCTTCAACGATACGGTCCTGTGGCCGGAAAAGGTAAGATTAAACAGGACGTATCTGGACAATTGGAGCTTCTGGAAAGATATCGGCTATATACTGGTTACTCTATTTCCATACCTGGACAGAGTATTCAGGCTTGTCGGCACAGCGCCAAAAAAGCCTGGATGGTAAGGCAGTTTCGCATTCTGGAAAGGGTGAAATGTACACCCCAGGAGTCCCTTATCTTTCCCGTATAGGCAAGCCACTGAGCGGAACGTCTGAACCTGATTCACCTGATTCCCGTTCCAGATAAAGGTAAATTCCAGCAGCAACACCGGAGACTGCAAGGGCAGAGATCGTTGTCAGGATACCGGCTTTTCTGGACCTTTTTTTGACGATTGCCTTTTGTTCACCAGAACTGTTTGCAAGCAGTGTGTCTACCAGTCGGGGGAGTTCAATCTCCATGAAAAAATCTTTCGGAAGATTGTCTTCGTAAACCATCTTGTGTGCAAGCTGCATATTGTCTGAAAGAAGGCTACGACTTAGTTCGAGTGCAACTTTTCCGTTTTTGCGGTTTATTGAACCGGAAATAATTTCATCAGCAGATAATAGTTTACCGGCTGTCGTGAGCTTGCTTTTGTCAGTGTATGTCTCATCGGAAATAGCAAAATTCTGTTCCCTGAGAACAATAGGGATAAATTCGCGGTTAAGGACATAATATTTACCGGATTCCTCCAGTATACGGGTAATCCTGTTACAAATCGAATCGATTGTAGGTTGTGAAACGCCGCCACCATTGTGCAGTCCCAAAACTCCGATAATCGGAAGGTCGTCCTGACTAAAAAGATTCCACGGAGCAATCAGAATAAAAAAGAAAAAGAGTGCAGAAAGATGGCTGAAACCTCTTTTGCTGGAAAACCGGGTGTCGTAGTGTTTGCCTACTTTGTACACAGTACCATCCTGTTAATAATCGCTTGTGAATCTGAACCTTCAATCTGTACTTTCATCTGCACTACATACATACCAGCTGCAAGGTGCATATCCATATTCAAAGATGCCGGACCAGGCTGAATGATACCATTTACGCTTTTGCTCCAGAGACACTGCCCTTTTACATTAAAGAGCCTGAATGACACGTCTTTGACGTTGTAGGGTAATGAATAATTGATTGTGAAAAATCTGTTGAATGGATTGGGATAGGGTGCATGTAAAGTCATGCTGTTTTTCTGCAATAAAGGCGTAATATTTCGGAAGTAGGTTTCATCTCCTGCTGCTACGATTTTCACCTTTTGTTCATGAGAGCCTAAGGATACTCGGTAGGGTTTGCTCATATCTGACCACTGATCCAGTTCCGGATCAAACCACCGGATATCGATGCTTTCATGCAGATTGAACATATCCCCGATTGATGCCTGTATGGTTTCGTGCTTTGAATCATTGTTTTCAAACACGACCTCAAAAAAGATTCCATTTTGAAAATATGCAGATACGACGCTGCCCTGGGTTTCCCGATTCTCAGGGTTATAGATGGCGATTCGCTGTTTGGAAAAAGAGGGGGCACTGGGGTATCTGATATCGGTTTTTAGAGACGAAGAATAACCGCAGTATACCGGAGAGAGGGCGTCTTCACCGGTAGAAGCATTGATCCGGAAGCTCCATTGATGGGTGCTCCCTTTTTTCATCAGAGAAGATTGATTAGTGTTCAGAGATGAGACTGGAATGCTCACCGGCGGAATGGCAAGATGTATCACCTTGTTGCCGGGGGTATATATTGTAAATGGCATGCCGCCTTTTATTGTATCTGCTCTCAGATTGAGGCCTGGCATATGAGGCAGGTATAAAGGTGTTGTGTAGCTGGTTTTTTTCTTTTTAATCCAGGAGTAGATCTCGATCGAATCGACTGTGGAAATGGAATTGCGTTTTCTGGTTGCCGCAAGCACATCGCCAATGTAAATGTCAAAAGCAAAAGGATTTGCAAGGTCGGTCCATGTCCCGGGATTGAGCTTTATTACTGGTGTGTCGATAAGTGCTGGAACCATAGCAGAACCGAAGGAGACGGAAATCTGTTCTTTTGTTTTGAACCAGAACAGTTTTCCTGGATTAAAATCAAAAAGGGAATCTGCAACTGAACGGTATTCTACCCAACCCTTATCAAAAGCTTTGGTATGCCCGGAGATCCACTGGACAATGCGAAGTTTCTCCCGATCATATTTCCATGATTCAGAACCACTCCCCTGCATGACCCTGGCAAGCTCCTTTTTTTCTGGTAAGGCGCTTACCAGCACCGGAGTCCATTGAAGAGGTTCTGTCGTAGTGTTGTCGCAGTTCTCAGTTCCGCGGAGAACAGGATGACTGAGATTCACTGTTGTTGTGTTGACATGGTCGGAAACCCGCAGAAGAGATCTGAGTCCGGAACAGGAGCTTGCAATTCCGGGAGGTAAGGTGAGCGTGAAAATACGGGAAGATCCGGTTGAAATGACAAGTGCAATGTTATGAGACAGGTCGACAGGTGCTTTATTTCCCGGGCTCGCTGAAAAATGCATTGTGTAATTTCCAATGTTATCTGAAACTGATATGGTATCTATCCTCTGGCTGCCTGGCTCCAGAGGTGTCCGGGGCGTACTTAAAAGCGTAACTACCGGAGATAGCGTATCCACCAGGAGCATAAAGGGGAATGCAGGAGAACTGTTTTTTATGGTGAACCTTCTCTGTAGTGTATCGATATGCATCGTATCCAAATAAATAACCCATTCGCCAGTGTAAAGATTGTACTGATAAGGATAAATTTTGCTAATAAGTTCTGAATCAAGAGATCCTTTACAGGTTAATTGTATCCATAATGGCTTGTCGATTTTATCACCATTGCGAAATACAAAACAGGTGCTACCGGTAATAAAACCTTCATGTGGACCGCTCCAGATTTCCAGTGTATCAGTGCATGAGACGCCGGGAGGTCCCCAGATCCGCAGGGAGTCATGAAAAAGGCGGAGTGTATCGGATGGTGTCACGGTAACGGGAAAGAGGGTCGCTGTGGATTGGGTACGTTCAATGCGTCCCCGTGCCAGAGATTGTTCTGCAGGTTGTGACCAGTTTCCCGATGAATCTTTGACCAGGAGTGCAAAATAATATGTGTGTTCAGGGGTAAGCTGTTCAAGCGAAAGGCTGGAATCTCCTGCCGGAAACAGCTTGATTAGTTCCGCTGCAGAGTCATTATGCGATACAGGATATCGAAATGAACACATGAAAATTCCTATGCTTTCAGTACCGGTTGGTTGTGTCGCGGTCGATTTCCATGTAAGGAGAATCCGTGAGGTATCTGAAGACAAGGTAAGCTGATAGCTGTTTACCGGGGGTGTATTGCTGCCTACCAGGACAGAATCAAAACCGAGCAGGACAAAACTCCCGTCTGCTGTTTTCATGAATGCAGAAAAGTGATAATAACCCCCTGGTTGCAAATTATCGATAGTATCTGCAGTGCAGGTGTACCTGTACTGCAGGGTATCGGTATTCTGCACCGGATACGTAAGAACCGGCGTTGCAGTCCGGTATGCAATAAGGAACTGCACTGCCTTGCTTGTGTCGATGGCCGCATTGTTCCACCTGAGTGCAACAGAGGTGTTGGTCAGTGCTGTGGCAGTAAGGGTAAAATTGACAGTGTTAAAGACCGGGTACATGGTGGATACGGCCTGGATGCGTTGTCCATCGTATCCTAACGCAATAACCTGAATGGCACACTGGGTCTCTCCGTTGGCGGGAACTACCCACCTGACATGCTCACTATCTCCAGGCGTCGCGGTAACAGGGATCCACGGAGGTTGACCTGTTGAACTGACATAGAGAGAACAGACACGAATTGATCCCTTACCCACTGTTTTCCAGGTGATATCGTAGCTGGAATCTGCAATCAAACTGGCTGCTCCAGCTATTGTGACATCCCTGACAGTGATTATTTCTTCGTTAATTGAAGTATCTGCGAAATCGATCCCGTAATAGTCACAGTCGTTACTGAGCCTGGAAAGGTCAGAACCAAGATATGTTGTGATCAGGTTTCGGTGAGCAGCATTCATCTCAATGGTTCTTATTCTGAAGGGTGCTGCAGCAGAGGTTCGCACCATGATGGCCGCTTTTGCCATAAGCCACGATTCAGGGTCGTTCCGTCTGTTGTTATTCAGAAAACTGCCCATGAATATGCTATCCTGCACACCCTGGAATTGAAGATGTATGGAGTCATTGACAGCAATGGTGAAATAGTCGTGACGGCGATAAGGCTGATTAGAATCGGGGATGGGAAATTGGAAACGGATTGTATGGTCTTCGGAATCAAGTACGAGGCGTATCTCCTGTAACCAGGAGCATTGCTGGTACCCGGGTGAGCATTGGATGATATTATGTGGTTTGGTGTCGCAAAACGTTATTGTTAGCGATCCATAGGAGTTTTTGACTAATTCAAACCACAACGGAAGTCCGGCAACCCTGATTGTAGCATCGAGTAGTGTCGAATCCCTTCTGGTTACCTGTGAATTTACTTTTGTAACTAGTTTATAACCATAGTTGCAGCTATCATTTTCCTTGCGGGTCCAGGAATACAGGAGAAAGGCATCTCCCTGTGAAAAAAGAGGAAGCGCTGAAACGCCGCAAAAGAATGCGATGATTCCAGTTATTACTCG
>OBJA01001137.1_pt1 | contig 19318 bp, 16 predicted proteins | sample 1519751 | NCBI WGS metagenome assembly OBJA01 (sample SAMEA3881238, study PRJEB22517) | soil metagenome | biome: lake sediment; feature: soda lake sediment; material: sediment, water from around vicinity | place: India | collected 2013-12-23 | depth 3 m
GAAATTGAACTGGACGGCATCAAGATCGATTATTTCGACCCGAAAAACAAAGTGGTGCACGAGATCAAAAAGTCGGACAAACACGAAGAAGCCCACGAGTGGCAGGTAAAATATTACCTGTACGTGCTGGAACAAAACGGCGTGACCGGCGCCACCGGCCTGCTGGAATACCCGCGCCTGCATAAAACCGGTGAGGTGTTGTTAACCACGCCCGACCGGGAAGCAATCAAAGAGATGCTGGAGAAAATTGAACAGATCATCCATTCAGACCATTGCCCGGAACGCATTCCGAAAAGCCGCTGCAAAAACTGCAGCTATTTTGATTTCTGCTGGAGCGGAGAGGATGTCTGAACCGGGAAAAGTGTCTGAACTATGATTTTAATGATTAAGGGAATACTATGATTGAAAAATATAAATACCAGGAACTGACGGGTAGAATAATCGGTGCGGCCATGGAGGTGCACCGTCATTTGGGTAATGGATTTCAGGAGGTTGTTTATCAACGTGCACTGGCGATTGAATTGGAATTACAGGGAATCTATTTTGAAAGAGAAAAAGAAATGCCGTTAACCTACAAAGGCTACGACATTGGCACAAGGCGGGTTGACTTTTTTATTGAAGATAAAATCATGCTGGAAATAAAAGCGGTCATTCAACTCGAAGATGTTCATTTAGCACAGGCCATCAACTATCTGGAAGCTTATGGAATGGAAATCGGGTTGCTGGTCAACTTTGGGAATACTTCCCTGCAGTTTAAGCGGGTGATGAAACCGAATAAAAAGATGTCTGAACTATGATATTGAAATTAACAGAACACTTTGATTAAAAAATGAATAATACAAAGCAGCCCATAGTAAACTTAGCAAACTGAATCATAGTCCATCAAATAATCAATATAAATCATAGTTCAGACATTTTTCATCCAGTTCAAGACAATTATGAAAAAAAACCTACTACCTTTTTAACCCCGGCCGCCTGCAGCGCCGCGACAACACGCTTAAATTTACGCCTTACGACGAAGAAGGCAATGAAGAAAAACCCCGTTTCCTGCCGGTGGAAAATGTGGCTGAATTATATTGCTTTGGCAACCTGGACGCGAATTCGGCACTGTAATACCGCAGGTTCTTGATCATGTTGAAGCTGGCGCCGTCCAGGATTCGTTGGGCCAGGTCGATCCGTTTCTCCCAATCGCACCATACTGGAATTGAAATTTATCAACGAAGCTTATTGTTCCTTGGACAATGGGACTCCCAATCGCACCATACTGGAATTGAAATCAAGCACAATAATCCTTGATAGCGCAACTATCAAGCGAGGATATCAAAACGAACCGGGATATCTCTGATTACCGGATAGAAAGACAACCTCCTTGAAATCGAACCGACAACACTATTGGAATCAATTGAATATTGACTGAAATAAAAACAGAAAGCCGCTGGATCTCAACGGCTTTCTGTTTTTGTTGACCTGCCAGGGCTCGAACCTGGACTCTTCTGAACCAAAATCAGACGTGTTGCCAATTACACCACAGGTCAATCATGATCGCCTTTTCGTTAAAGACGCTGCAAAAATATAAAAAAAATCATATCAGGCGGATTTTTTTTCAAAAAAAGCTGGTTTCCTGTCGGGTTGATGTAAGTGTCAATAAATAAATGGTTTGCTATGAGTTTCTGTCTGGCGGCGGAAATTCGTTTTTGGGCATTCAGCTGTTGGCATGGAGCTTTTTTAGCAGGACTTTTCCCCGCGAGTTGATTCCTGCCGAGCCATGAAAATCCATTTCGTGTTCGATGACTTGTGCCAGTTCAGGTTTAAAATCAGGTTCCAAAACCGATATTTCATATAAAATTTGCATGGCGTGTACCCGGATTGCTACCGGTCGTGCGGCGTCGGTAAGTTCGCGTAGGCAAAAGTCGAGCAAAAACGACAATTTTTCAGGAGGCAGTTCATTCAGGCTGATGAGTTTTAAAAGATGGCGAAGTTTGCTTTCGTTATCGGTTGTTTGCAAAGCATCGACCATTTGGGCGATAAACGGGCGGATCAGCGCCGGCTGTTTTTCGTGAATTTTATCGGCAACCCAAAGGGCACGCCAACTCGCTTTTTCAAAAGAGTGGAGCCCAAAGTTGATCAGCCCCGGAATTTTTTCAGGGTATGTAAGAAGGCAGTCCGCCATGAAGTAAACCTCTTCAGGAGAATTTTCCAGAACGCTAAAATCCACTTGTTTCATCTTCAAAACCATTCAGAATAAACGGTTGTAAAGATAATTTAAAAGTCATAATTAGTGTAATGACGGGAAGATAACCACGATGGCAGAAAACAAAATAGCCCAGCCCAAAATGGAAATCACCATATAAGCAAAGACATGTTTTTTTCTTGAATAATAACGGTTTAGGAGGAAAGCTCCCAGTGGGATGCTCAATAAAACCGGGGTGGCTATAATGATTCCGACAAATCCGTATTGATTCCTCAGTTTGACCAACCACTTTTTTCTATTCATAGAAACCGGGACTTGGGGCCTGAACCTGTAGATAAGCCGGTTCAAATCGATTCTGAAAGTTTTATTGGTAAAGCGGACGATTTTTTTCCGGTGCTTTTTCAGGAACTGCATGACAAAAGTACTCAGGTAATAAAAGAAGAAAAAGCCGCTGATGCCGCCAACCGTCACCGCAATAATAGCCTGTGTTTCGTCAAGGCCGATCAGCAAAGCATAAGGAAAGGTCAAAAAATACTTGACCGTTGCCAGCAAAAAAACCGTAATTAATTTTATTATAGCGATGAAGTCCATGATCCAATTTTTTGATAGAATTTAATAACTGCAAAGGTTGTAAAAATGTTTTGTAAAAGATTGGTATGCAGGTGAAGTTTATGATTTCTTAACGGTGGGTGACCAATATGCTGAATTGGCGGGAATTATTTTTTTTACGGCAGTGCTTACTTTTTTGATAACTTTGGGGCGGTTTAATGACACTTCACTTTTTAAAAAACTACAAAAATGAGAAAAGAACATGCATGGTTTCATGAGGCAGGCTGGTCTAATGGAGACCGGTCAATGATTAAAGCGCATGCCTCAACAGACGTCATTCGTTTTTATCACGAATACCATGCCCGCCCCGACTTATGGAAAGCAGTTTTTGAATTTCTTAAAAAGGATTTGGACAGGCTGGAGCCGGGAAAGTATCCTTTGGTTGGAGATGAAGCTTTTGCCCTGGTGTCAGAATACCAGACTAAAGAAGCCGCAGAAGCCAGGTGGGAGTCGCACCGGAAATATATTGATTTGCAATATTTGATTGATGGCGAAGAAAAAATGGGCCTTTTACCACTAAATAATGCCGTGTCGCCGCAGACTTACAACGAGGAAAAAGACCTGCTGTTTTATGGCGAAAACGAAGGTGAATATTTTATAGCTGGCCCAAAAGCGTTTTTTCTGTTTTTCCCTACCGACGTGCATCGTCCCGGTATCCTGATTGAAGAGCCCCGGCCCGTCAAAAAATTGGTTGTTAAAATCGCTGTTGCCTGAAACCGTCCAATAAATTAAAGTAAGGGCATAGTTCCCAAAACATTCCCTGTGGCGCTTTCCGGCGGTTTTATTCAATCGGATAATAGATGGCCGTAATCCACTTCGATTCATCGGGCTCCTGCTCGGGGTCGGTCAGGTAATGTTCCATAGGGCTGCCGGTCAGGTTAAATCCGTTGTTCTGTATCCAGTTTTGAAGGAAACTGTGGGTAAATTCCAGGTTGGTGTACGACCCGAGATGGTTGGCATTTGCACAGGTTTTCGCAACTGCTGTGCCCGAGGCAATGTTGCCTTTTGTCTCCATCACTTTGTCAACCGGGATGCCGCATTCCAGATCGATCAAGCCATTGTCCATGCTGTGGTAAATGGCATAAGGCATGTCGGTCATTACCAGCCCGTTTTTATTGATTGTTTCCACCAACTGTCCGTACATGATGGCCATTCGGTCCGAAATCTCTTCCACCCCGACATTGCTGCGCATACTGATATAGTTGAATCCGGGCAAACGAACAATTTCCACTACCGGTGTTTTTTCGCTGACCATGGTTTCTGAAACTGTCTTCAGATTGTCGAGGCTTTTTTCAAAATCGGCTCCGAGCATCGAGTCAAACATTAGTCCCATCCACCGGGCCACCGGATTATTCCCGACATTGGTGTCGAATCCCCAGGTAACTTTGGTTGTGCCGTTTTTTTCGTCAAAAAGAAAATAGGCCGTTGACGAGGCATCTTCCATAAATACCATTTCTGTGGCAATTGAATCGTAAGGCACCGATTCGGTGATTGACAGTTTGCCTTTTCCCAGGTTTTGATTTTCACTTTCCCACCGGTATGCCGCATTTTTACCAATTCCCGAATTTTCATATTCAATTTTCATATCCGGGTCCATTTGATTCCAAACGGCCCATTTGTTCCAGTCACGCAGGTTGTTCACATGGTTGAAAACAACCCTCGCCGGGGCTTCAATGGTTTTGCTCCGTTCAACATGTACTTCGCGCGGTAAAAAGAAGGCGACCACCACCAATGCGATAATGACGAATGCAAGTGCAAGCAGAAATTTTTTGAATGTTTTCATAAATCTATCCGGTATAATTTTAAATGCGACAGCCGGTAAAAAGCGGAAGAAAAGATACAACATTTTCCAGAAACTTCTTCTTCCTGTGTCTCCTTATTTTTCACGGCATCAATCTCCCACAACCCCCTCAAAATCTAGTATTTTCTGAAGTATTTGCAGGGTTTGATCGGGATAATTGACTTTGATGATTTCCTCCTGGCTCAGCCAGCTTTCGATTTGCTGATGCCGGTTTTTCAATTCACGCAGTACAGGGACACCCATTTTTTCAAGGAAAGCGGCATTACAAGCTTGCTCGTATTGTTTTTTCATGGGAATCACGCACAATTTTTTACCCATGAAAAGTGCTTCGGCCGGGGTTTCGAAACCTGCCGAGCACAAAATGCCGTGGCAAGTTATCAGTGATGCTGTAAACAGTTCAAGCGAAACCGGCCTGATATGGATGTTCCCCCGCCTGTAAGCTTCGGTTGTGTGTTTAGAGAAAACTTCCCATTGGGTTGACGAGAAAACCGAAAGGGCTGCAATGATTTCTTCATCGCTATATGCAGGCAGGTAAACCGTATAATGGTCATGCGTTTCGGGGACGGCCTCCCTGATGCTTTTGCGTATCACCGGGGTGAAGTTCCAATGATCCAATGCTTCGAAATGAAAACCGTACTTTTTATTTGCCGGGGCATATTTTTTCAGGATCAACCTGCCAAACCAATCTGTTGAACCAGGTTTTGCGGCGTTTGGGTGCAGCACGGCATTTTGATGGCTAAGCCCAATGCAAGGTTTCTTCTTTAGTTTACAAGCCCAGGCCGAAACTGGCTCAAAATCAGTGATTACCAGATCGTATTTTTCAACAGGAAGTTGGTGCACGTCACGAAAAAAACGGACTGGGTTCATCCTGAATATTGTTTTTGAGATGCTGACACCGCCTTTTTTGCCAAAAATGAAACTCAAACCGTAAAACTGGTAGTCAACGGTAAAAGGAAGCCTGATGTCGCCCTGCACGCCGCTGACCAATACCTCTGTCTCGGCCATTTCCTTTAAAAGCGGCACAATTTCGGAGGCACGTGCCAGATGCCCGTTGCCTGTTCCCTGAATAGCATATAATATTTTCATGTCTCTCCGGTTTTTGGGATCATCAGGTTTGGCGTGGCCAGTTCGCGGACAAGAGACAGGTAAATTTCTTTGGCATCCGGAATATCCGGTTCATCGGCAACTTCTTCCGGATCATCTACAAAATGAAACAGACTCCATTGTTTTTTATGGTATTCGGCTGCCGTGAGATGTTCCACCCAATCGCCGCAATTGATATAGCGCACAGGGCCGTTTTCGCCAATAATGTGTTTATCTTTGGGTTTGTGGGTGTGCCCGCAGATCACCGTGGCGCAACCTTTTTCGGCGGCCACCCGGCTGATGGTTTGTTCAAAAGGGGAAACTTGCTCTTTTCTGCGCATCAGCTTGGTTTTGATACTTTTATACAAAATGACTTCTTTCCTCCCCAGAAATGCCAGTGCAGTATTTAAGGCTTTGTTAATGAGGCTCAGCAGCCCGTAGGTTGCCGCCCCGAGCTTGGCCAGCCAACGCGCCTGGTGAATGATGTGATCAAAAATATCGCCATGGAATATCCAGGTCTTTTGCCCGTCAAGTTCTAAAACCAACTGGTTGACGATTTTCAGCTTGCCCATTTGGCTTCCGTTTAACTTTCTTAAAAATTCATCATGATTTCCAGTGATGTAGAAAATTTTCACGCCTTTTTCAAGCATTTTGATGAATTGCCGGACTATTCTTAAATGTGGTTTTGGAAAATAGTTCCTCGAAAAACGCCACGAATCGATGATATCGCCGTTAAGGACCAATATTTCGGGTTTAATCGATTTGAGGTATTTAAGTAAAGGTTTTGCCTTGCTGGCATGGGTGGCAAGATGGACATCGGAAATTACGGAGACCTGTAGCTTTCGCAAATTCGGCTTCATTTGATGTTCAGATTATTCGCCGCTAAGTTGATTATTCAATGTGAATTAGCAGTTAATTAAAAATGAACAAAAAGATCGCAACTTGTGCCGCATTTCCGTGTTGTATCATTGAGGCTTTTGAAGAAATTTTTGATCCGGAAAACCGACACCTGTTTTGAAGCAACTTTTTTAATCGATTGATAATTCATGCACTTTGTTATCTTTATGTGAAAATTAACCGAACCTATGTCGTCTCTTTTAAAAGATAATGATCAAAATTTGTGGTCAAAGTTTCTCGATGGCGATGAACAGGTGCTCTCGCTGATTTATCTCGGGCATGTCAACGCCCTGTTTGATTATGGCTGCAAACTTACACCCGACAGAGACCTTGTGAAGGATTGTATCCAGGATATTTTTTGCACCATCATTAAAAACCGCGAATCACTTTCGCGCACCGATAACGTCCGGTTTTATCTTTTCAAAGCCTTGAAAAGGAAGATTGTCAGGGAACTTCAAAAATCGAATAAAACACAGGCAATTGGCAACGAGACTGTTGCAGGTTTTGAGATTTCATTTCTGCATAGTTTTGATCATACCGAAATCGAACTCACTGAACAGCAAAAAAAAGAATTGGTTGACGCGGTCGAATCGTTGACAGCCAGACAGAAAGAAGCTATTTATCTTCGTTTTACCCGTGGACTGGATTACCGGTCAATTGCCATGATCCTGAATTTAAACTACCAGTCGGCGCGCGCTTTAATCCATCGCGCAATTGCGAAACTGCGTGATATTCTTATGGATAAGTCGCAGGTTTTCAGCCAAGTATTGTTTGTCCTGTTTCGCAATAACTCAAAACCTGCTCTTTAACAGGTTTTTTTCCTCCAAAAAATCATCAACAGAAAACAAGTTGCTGCCTTATTGTAACAGAACTTGTAATAATGGAAAAGTATAAAAGCTACACAACAGAAGATTTTTTGGCGGACGATTATTTTATTCAGTGGCTAAAAGACCCCGATGAGGAACAGGAGAAGTTCTGGAATGAGTTTATGAAAAAGTTTCCCGGGCAGACTGAGCATGTTGAGCGGGCAAAATTTATTGTCAGTATGTTTCAGCATGAGCATGAAAAACTCAGCCTTGACGAGACTTACGATATCTGGAATGGTGCAATTAAAAATGCCAGAAGGCCGCGGGTGCGGCAACTTACCCGTTTTCTCAGGTATGCGGCCATATTTCTGTTGATATTTGCTTCGGGCGGATTGGCTTTTTATTTCTATGAACATTCGGCTACCGAACATTATGATCTTACCGAGATGAACAAGCCCGCCGATAATGAAGCCAAGATCATCCTGGCCGATGGTTCTGAAGTTTCACTCGAAAAAAAAGAATCTGAAATCACTTATAACAGTGCCGGTAACCAGCTGGTTGTCAATAATGACACCATCAGACAGAATCAATTGGCTGACCGCGAATCGATGAATAAAGTGATTATTCCCTATGGCAAAAAGTCGATGATCATACTTTCCGACGGAACCAAGGTGTGGCTAAACGCCGGAAGCCAACTGGTTTACCCATCAACTTTTATGAGGAAAAAGCGCGAAGTTGTGCTGGTTGGCGAAGCCTATTTCGACGTGGCAAAAAACAATGAAAAGCCTTTTATCGTGCGCACTTCTGATTTGAACGTGAAAGTGCTGGGAACCAAATTTGACGTTTCAGCCTATCCCGAGGACAAAATGATCGAAACTATTTTGGAAGAAGGCAGCATAAGCCTCGAGATAAATGGAAAAGGAATTATTGAAAATGACCGGCAATATTTGCTTGCGCCAAACCAAAAAATCAGCCTGAACAAGGAAAGCAGGGAGGCAATGGTCCGAGTGGTCGATGTGAGTATGTACACTTCGTGGAAAGAAGGCATGCTGAAAGCCGAATCGGAAGATCTGGTGCGCCTGGTAAAAAAGATTGAACGTTATTATAACATTCAGGTCATCCTGAAAGACCCGCTTGTGGGCGGATATAAAATTTCCGGTAAGCTGGATTTGGAACAAGGGGCGGAAGAAGTTTTGAATATCATCAAACTGACTGTGCCCATTGACTGGACCAAAAAAAGCAACGGTGATTTTGTAATTATGAAAAAATGAGAACACTTTAAAAAACCGGAGGATATTAGCGGTACCCTCCGGCCAAAACCTTGAAGGTTCTTTAATATTAGTCGTTAAACTAAAAGGATTTAAATGTATGAAAAAAAAATCGTTTGTAACGATCTTTCACCAAAGTGAAAGGTCAAAAAAAATGTTCCTTGTTATGAGGTTATCAGTACTATTACTTCTTGCCAGTGTTTTAAGCGCTGCCGGAAGCAGCTATTCGCAAAACACGAAATTTTCGCTTAGACTCAACAATGCGACCATTAAGCAAGTGTTTACTGAAATCGAACAAAACAGTGAATACATTATTGTGTATTCCGATGATATTCTGGACGTGTCGGAAGAAGTGTCGGTGATCGTAAAAAATTCAACTGTAGAAAAAATATTGGACCAGATTTTTGAAGGAACACCGATCGGTTACACCATTAAAGACCGACAAATTGTGATCACCCAGCGTGCCAAAGATCCTTCGGGCAATGCTTTAAAACAAGCGGGATTTACTGTCACCGGCAATGTCACCGACAGCAACGGCCAGCCTTTGCCGGGAGTTACCGTGGTAGTAAAAGGAACAACTGTTGGGGCAATTACCGATTTCGACGGCAACTTTAACCTGAAAGTACCCGACGAATCCCAAACGTTGGTTTTTTCATTTGTCGGTTTTCAGGCGCAGGAGATTCCAATCGGAAGTAAACGCACTTTTCAGGTGAAATTATCTGAAGAACTGCTTCAGATTGAAGAGATTGTGGCGGTGGGGTATGGCGTGCAGCGCAAATCGGATCTGACCGGGGCTACCAACCGGCTGACTGAAGGCAACATGAACAAAAGTGTGGCTACTTCGCCCATTGAGATGATGCAGGGACGGGTTTCCGGCGTTAACATCACCCAAAACAGCGGCGAGCCCGGAACCGGCATGTCGGTGCGCATCCGTGGCTCAAACTCGATCCGTTCGGGACAGGAGCCGCTGTATGTGGTTGACGGCATTCCGCTTGATAACGCCGATGTGACTCCTAACGGCGGAACCGCCGCGGGGATCAACGAGTCATCCAATAAAAACCCGATCAGCTTCCTGAACCCGGAAGATATTGAATCAATCGATATTTTGAAGGATGCTTCTTCAACCGCTATTTATGGCGCAAGGGGAGCAAACGGTGTGGTAATCATCACCACCAAAAAAGGCAAAAAAGGCGAAGGCACCATCACTTACGACGGCTACATGGGCGTTTCGGAAATTCGCGAAAAACTGGACATGCTGTCTGCCGCTGAATTCCGTTCCTATACAAAAACTGATGGTACAAAGTTGCCGGATTTGGGAGCCGATAATGATTGGCAGAACGAAATTTTCGCAACCGGCATCACCCAAAGTCACAACCTGTCGTATGGCGGGGGAACTGAGAACTTCACTTATCAGGCTTCTTTGGGATACCTCGACCAGGAAGGCATCATTAAATCAACCAGCACCGAAAAGCTCAACGGGAGGATCAAAGTGTCGCAAAGGGCTTTCAACGGACGTTTAAACCTCGATGCCAGTCTGATCGCTTCGCACGTGGAAGATATGCGGGCGCCAATTGCCGAAACCGGCGGGTTTGAAGGTGACCTCATCCTGGCTGCTTTGAAACTGAATCCGACCTTCCCGATTTATAATGAAGACGGATCGTATTTTCAACGGGCGATCGATCAGCGTAACCCCGTGGCCATGATTAACCTGGTTGACGACGAAACGCAAACCGACCGTATGCTGGGAAATATGTCTGCCGAATACGAAATCATTAAAAATCTGAAGTATAAGATAAACGTTGGTTTTGACCGTACTGTCGCCGAACGCCGCGTGAACCAGGACAAAGGGTTGACCTACCTGTCAAACAAAGGCGAAGCCGACATCAACGGCATCGTGGCCAACAACCGGCTGATGGAAAACTACATCACTTATCTGAAGGATTTAGGAGAAAACCACTCCTTTAATTTCCTTCTTGGGCATGCTTACCAGTTTTTCAAAGTTTCCACTACCGAGATGAATGTGAACGGGTTCGAGGTTGACGATGTGAAGTACACCGACAACCTGCAGTACGGAAATTTTTCATCGGCAACGGTGAATTCCACCGCTGTTGAGCGTGAGTTGCAGTCGTTCTTCGGAAGGGTAAATTATGCCTTCCGCGACAAGTATTTGTTTACTGTAACCGGCCGTTTTGATGGCTCCTCCAAGTTTGGGGAGAATAAAAAGTATGGCTTTTTCCCGTCTGCCGCATTTGCGTGGCGTATTTCCGAAGAAGACTTTATGACCGACAATGCTACCTTCAGCAATCTGAAATTGCGCCTGGGTTGGGGTTTGACCGGTAACCAGGAGATTCCCGACAAAATCTCATTGCTTTCGGTCGGCACGCAAACCGACGCCAATGGCTATCTCGGCGGCGCACTGGTTCCTGGTATCACTTACCTGCGGACGCCAAATCCTGATATTCAGTGGGAAACAACCCTTCAAACCAACTTTGGGGTTGATTTCGGCCTTTTTGACAACCGGCTTTCAGGCACCATCGACATCTTCAATAAAAAGACAAAAGACGTGCTGCTTGAAATTCCGTCCAAAGCACCGTCGCCAACAAGAACACAGTGGTTAAACGTGCCTGATATGCGGATTATCAACAATGGGATTGAAGTTGGGCTGAATGGTGTAGTGGTTGAACAAAGTGACTTAAAATGGGAGGTAGGGGTTAATTTTGCCTACATTAAAAATGAAGTGAAAGACATGCTGGTGTCGTTAATTGAAACCGGAAATGCCAGCGGACAAGGCCTTTCGGACACCCGGGTGCAGATAGTTACCAACGGGCAGCCGGTCGGAACTTTCTACGGAATGGTTTTTCAGGGGCTGGATGCCAATGGGCTCAGCACCTACAAAACCGATGAAAACGGAGTGGCTGTCAAAGAATATCTCGGCTCGGCCCTGCCTGATTTTACCTACAGCCTGAGCACCAATCTTTCGTATAAACGCTTCGACTTGAGCATGTTCTGGTATGGTTCCGAAGGAAATAAGGTTTACAACAACACCGCCAATACCTTGTTTTTTAAAGGCCCTTTAAACAATGGCTATAACGTAACCCGCGCTGTGCTTGATTCGAATGAAAGCCCCGATAATTCCAATGCATTCTCGTCAAGGTTTATCGAAGACGCATCTTTTTTAAGGTTGGCGAACCTCACGCTCGGTTATACTTTCGACACCAAATCAATTGATTGGCTGGGAAGGGCACGGGTGTATGTAACCGGCAACAATTTGTTGCTGTTTACTGATTATTCGGGTTTCGATCCCGAAGTGAGTGTTGATGCCTCCGAAAATGGCATCCCGTCGATGGGGATCGATTATACGACCTATCCAAAACCGCGGACTTTTACTTTTGGTGTGAACCTTCAATTTTAATGAAAACCTAAAAATCTGAGACAAATGAAACGATATAAATTAATACTGCTGTTTACCGTATTTGCCCTGTTGGGGGTGGTAAGTTGCACCGACCTGGAAGAAAACATCCTCGATGAACAATTGGGAACGGACTTGCCGAACAATCCGGAAAATATTGAAGGATTGATCAATGCGCCTTACGGAAGTTTAAGACGGACCATCGAATGGTACGATTACTGGGGGCTTCAGGAAGTGACAACCGACGAAGTAATCATTCCCACCCGCGGTTCCGACTGGTATGACAACGGTGCGTGGCAGGAACTTCACCTGCATACCTGGACGCCTGACCACGTTCGTATGAAAAACGTGTGGGATGCCCTTGGGATCGGAATGGCACGTGCCAACCTGGCCATGTACTACATTTCGCAGTTTCCGCAGAACGCCACCACCGAGCAGTACATCAACGAAGCCCGCTTCCTGCGCGCTTATTACATGTACCTGGTCAACGACCTTTTCGGGCAGGTGCCGTTCCGCGAACCCGAAGAACTTGATTTTAAAGTTTCGCCGGTGGTGATGGAACGCAAAGAAGCTGCCGATTTTATAATTGAAGAGTTGAATGCCGTTCTGCCGAATTTAAAAACCAAAGCTGAAGTTGGTTCCACCCGGGCAACCAAAGGTGCAGCGTTGGCCTTGCTGGCCAAAGTTTACCTGAACTACGAAGTTTATGGTGGCGAAACCAAATGGGCTGAAGCCATTCAGCAATGCGACGCATTGATCAATTCGGGAGAATATACACTTGCCGACGATTATTGGGCAATGTTTCAGCACAATGTGGCCGAACATCCTGAGTTCATCCTCCGCGTACCAATGGACGACCAGGTGGATATGGGAAGCGGTAGCGTTTGGGTAAATTTCACCCTGCATTACAACCAGTTGTTCGGAAACTACACGAGCACCTGGAATGGCCCGTCAACTACAAAAACCTTCTTCGAAACCTGGGACATGGAAAACGATGTGCGTTTTAAAGACGATCGGATTAAACCACAAACCGGCTTCAACCAGGGATTTCTGGTTGGGCAGCAATACGGGTTGAATGGCGACGCTTTGACCCAGCGCAACGGAAACCCGCTGATTTTTGTACCGGAAATGAACCTGCAAAGTTCACCTGAAAACGCCGGCATCAGGGTGGTTAAATTTGCGCCGAATCCAAACACGGAAAGACAGTTTTCATCGCCCAATGATGTGCCCATCATGCGTATTGCCGATATTTACCTGATCCGCGCCGAAGCCAAACTGCGTAACGGGGATGCGCCCGGCGCTTTGGCCGATATCAATTTTCTCCGTTCAAAAAGAAAAGCAACCGGCAAAACTTTACCGGCATTGACGGCGGTTACTTTGGATGATGTTCTGAATGAGCGCGGCTATGAATTGTACTGGGAAGGTTTTCGCCGGCAGGATTTGGTGCGTTTTGGCAGATTCACCGAGGCGTGGCAGGAAAAGCCGGTCAGCAACGATTCGAGAAACTTGTTCCCTTTACCAACATCAGCCGTTGATGTAAACGAAAACTTGACCCAAAACCCGGGCTATTGAGCCTCATAAACCATGAACAGCCGCTGCTGCATACCGGGCAGCGGCCACTTTTTCATTTTTAAGAGAGAAACAGAAGAAACCTCAGGATCACCAGGATTTTGAGTTTTTGCGAATAGGTCCGCTGTCCGGCAACTGCCGGATGGCGGTTTCGTTTTTAAGGGTTGACAAGTCAGGCAGTCACCGGTTACAAAACCAGTTTATAGCCGATGCCATGCACGGTAATAATATGTTGGCTGCCGGCGGTGTCTATTTTATTCCGAAGCCTGACAATAAAATTATCCACGGTGCGTGCAGTTGGTTGATAGTCCATTCCCCAAACCTTGTCGAGGATGTCGTCACGGCTCACGATTCTTCCTGCATGGCGGTGAAGGTAGTGCAGGATTTCAAATTCTTTGTGCGACATTTTTACGGCTTCGTCGTTTTGCCAGGCCTCAAAATCATCGAACGAAACACGCAGTTGCCCAATGGTAATATAATTGCTGCTTGCCTGTGTTTTTCCGGCTGCGGTCCGGCGCAGGATCACTTTGATGCGTGCAAGCAGCTCCCGCAGGCTGAACGGTTTGGTGACATAATCGTCGGCCCCGAGTTCCAATCCCAGCACCTTGTCAAGTTCCTCGCCGCGGGCAGTCAGTAAGATAATGGGCGTGTCAATGCCGAGGGAGCGGGCTTTTTTGCACACATCAAAACCCGACATGCCAGGCAACATCACGTCCAGCAGCACGAGGTCGTACGGGCCGGCCTGTAGTTTTTTAAAACCCTCGTCGCCTCGGTTGGCTGTTTCTACCTGATAGCCTTCAAATTCCAGGTTATCGCGCAGGCCAATCAGCATGGCTTCTTCGTCTTCAACAATTAAAATTTTAGACATGCTTGTGTTTTTTTACTGGAAACTTCAAAATAAAGGTACTTCCTTCGCCTAATTTGCTGCGTACCGCCACTTCGCCGCCGTGGGCTTTCATCAGCCGTTTGACCATGTTCAACCCAAGTCCTGAACCTTTTGCCTTGTGTGCCAGATCGCCTTCCGTGACTCGGTAAAACTGATCGAAAATATATTTCTGGTGTTTTGCTGAAATGCCAATACCATTATCTTCGACTTCAATCCAAACCTGTTTTTGTTTTTTCAGAAGGCGGATGTCAATTTTTTTATCCGATGCGGCTCCATATTTTATGGCATTGTCGATGAGGTTACCCAACATGGTTTTTACAGATGCGTAATCTCCAACAATGATTATTTCTTCCTTTTCCGGCGAAAAACGGCAGTTAACTTGTTCGGTTCCAAGGTAAGAACAGGCCTCATCCATGACCTGCAACACCAGCTCGTTGAGGTTGATGGGTTCGAACCGGTATGTGATTTTGTTTTTTTCAATCCTTGAGAAGTTGAGGATGCGGTTAACAATGTCGGTCAGCCGGGCGCTCTCCTGCTGGATGGTTTTGAGGTAAGCCTGCTGTTTTTCTTCTGTTTTCACCCTTTTCAGCACGAGGGTTTCTGCATACATGCTGATCAGTGCGAGCGGCGTACGGATTTCGTGCGACACGTTCGATACAAACTCCGACTTTAACCCTGCCAGTTTCATTTCGCGCCGGATGTTGGATAGTACGAACAAAAAGCCCAGTACCACCAGCACCGCCATTCCCAGCAACATCAGATTGTCGCGCTGCGTGCGTTCCGACGCCAGTTCCTGCACTGTCTTGTTTTTCAGGCGAATGCCCAGCTGATAGCCCGGCAGGTACCACATGGGAGCTTTTTCTATTTTGCCTTCCATTTCTCCCGCTTCCGAAGTGCCGTAAATAACATTTCCGCTAACAGAATCGGTGATGCTGACATTGAAAAGTTCCTGTGCCACCTGCTGGATTTGCGGGTTCAAATTTTGCTGAATGAAGGTTTCCAGATGAACCACGATTTGGCAAGCCTGCTGCCCGTTTCTGTTTTTTGGCAGAAAATAGAAAAGGAGTTCTCCGTTTTGTTGTTCAGCTTCAAGGCGTTGGTAATTTTCTTTCAGATAATCGCGGAGGGTGGCAATTTCCTTTTCGGTAGGCCAGGCGTCAACCCGAAATTCATCCCCGCTGAAATAGGAAGCCTCCACCTGGTGGTTTTTCAGGTCGAGAAACCGGACTGCCCGGACCGACCGGTTGTTGCGGAACAGGTTGTTTACCAGGTTCTGCATGATCTCGCCATTGGCATCAACAGGCAGATCAAGGCTTTGGCTCCATTGCGAAACTACATTTTCCGAGTACTGGTTAATTGAATAAAGGATAGATTCCAGCTGCGTGCTGAACACCCGCTCCACCATCTCTTCGTTTTTGCTCAAAGCCGAATACTCGCGAACGAAGTAAACACTCATTGGCAAAGCAACTATAATCAGTAAAACAAGGCTAATTTTGGCAATTGTACGGACCATCTGGTTAATTTCGTTTCAGCGATTTGCTAAAGGTATTAAATCGCCACGAAATTTCCGACCGTCAAAAACGAAGTTTTGTTTTGGCCCGTCTTTATTTGGCCTGTGCCGGAACGTTTGCCTGGTTGAAAAACAGTTTGCCGGGATTTTTGATGCAGATAATCAGCCTGGCTGCATACATAACTGCAAATATGGCCAGGTAAGCTTCATAAAGTTCGTCGCTTGCACCTGAATAAATTGCCCCGGTCATGCTTAGCAGAAAAAGGTACAAACTGATGTGCGGCAGGAACAGCTTTGTCAACATGCCTTTGGGTTTCGACATAAACCACAAGTAGGAAAGGACGATGAAAGAGCCAAAACCCACCAAAGCATAAACATAGTCGAATACCGGGTTGAAAAAGTTATGGAACGTGTTTTCCTGTTGATAATTCAACTCGAAAAGCGACGCGGTTTCAATCTCAAAATACTGTTGGCCCCAACTTATTTCTTCGCCATACATCACAAAGCACACGGCAGAAATAATGACCAGTCCTCGTTTAATTTTCTTCCTTATCTCCGGTGCAAGCTCAAGTTTTCGCAGGCTTCGGATGGGCAGCAACAACAGGATGGCAGCAAGCAGAAACAGGCTTGAACTGTATTTGTCGGTTAATCCTTCCCATTCGGGCTCTCCAAAAGCGATCACCGAAAACTGAATCAAAACGGCGATTGCGGTGCCAATGAAAAAAAAATGTTTTGCGTTGTTTGTCCGGGCGCAGGCCGGATCCTGAAAGAAAATACGCTCGACGTCATTATACACTTTGCGAAAGGGGATCTTTGCAATCAGCTTGTTCACTATATTGAAGGCGAAAAGTATCGCAACGAAAAAAATACTCCCGATGAAAAAATACAAGCGAAGCCTGATTTTGGCTTCTCCAATGGGAGTAACCGTATTGTCGGGCGAAACATGCACTTTGACCAGTTCGACCAGGTGGTGAAAATAATAGGTTGAGACAGCAAGTAAAATTAATGACAAAACAATACCAGCAGCCCCAATGAACATGGAGATTTGCTTATTCATATACTTAAGATTTAACCCTTTTTTGTTTATGAATTACATTTATCATTTGTGTTTTGTTCATGAAAATCCTTTCCAGCCGGTCATTTTTTTAGGTTTTTTTTGCCCTTTGGCTTGAAAAGCAGTATTTCTCATGGGTCAAAACTTCAATATTTTCAACCGGCTCTTTCGATTTGTTTGTTCAGAAATTACCTGCGCATGTTCGGAATGTGGCGGAACTTTTATAAGTTTATGCCACAATGAAAAACCCGGGCAGCCGGAAAAACCGCGGCTGGAGCGAAGTTCGTCAAACGGCAGCGGGCGATAAAAGATGAACATGATTAATCCTGAAATTCGTTTTTTACAGAATGAACACGTTGATCGGGCAAAATGGGACCGGTGTGTGGAATTATCTTCTGATTCAAGTGTTTACGCGAGATGTTGGTTTCTTGACATCGTTTGTCCGGATTGGGCTGGTTTGGTGTGGGGAGATTATGAAAACATCATGCCGTTGCCTTACCACAGAAAATATAGCATATCCTATTTATCGCAACCGGTTTATTTGCAGCAGATCGGGATATTTCCTGCGCCGGGGGAAGCAGTTTTGGATGAAATGCTTAACTGGGTGGTCAGTCATTTTAAATACATCCGGCTGTCATTGAATCCTGCAAATTATTCGAACCACACAGGCTTCAGAATTGAAGCAAGAAAAAACTACCTTTTGCAGCTGAATGCAACAAAAACAGAGATTGAAAGCCATTATCATCCCAAAACGCGCAGGAATGTCCGGTTGGCAAAACAAGCGGTTTTTGTGATGAAAACACTTGGCGCGGCCGAGTACCTCAACCTGAAACAAAAGTTTCCGGGAGTTGAAGATGTTCGTTGTCAAAGCGTATTGACAAAGTTAATTACCAGCACGCTGTATCAAAAAAAAGGTGTTATATATGGCGCATATTCTCCCGCGAACGAATTGTGTGGAGCTGCTTTTTTTCTTTTCGATACCAAACGGGTTTATTATCTGAATTCTGTTTCGTCGGATACCGGCAAAAAATTGCGGGCCATGTATGCCATTATGGATCATTTTATCGATGACCACTGTGAAAATAATTTGCTGCTGGATTTTGAAGGTTCGCAAAATCCCGCGATCGCACATTTTTTTGAAAGGTTTGGAACAGAACATGAAATCTATCAGCACCTTTACAGAAACAAATTGCCTTGGCCATTGCGGGTCATTAAAAAATGATACAGAACGATGCAAATGTTATCAAAGATAATATCCTTTCTTGCAGCGCCAGTGCCCTTCAGTTTGCTGGTTAAAAGCCCGGATAAGCCGCCGCTTTTGCCATTTTATCATCTGGTAAACGACAGCGACCACCCTTTTCAGTACAATTATAATTTTCCTTCAGTCAGACGGTTTCGCGAAGATCTGGATTTTTTGCTCAAATATTTTACCCCCATTTCTTTGGAAGAGTTGTATCAAGGGAGAATTCCCCGCAACGCCTTTCACCTTAGCTTTGACGACGGATTGCGGCAGTGTTTCGAACTGGCGGCGCCTGTTTTAAAAGAAAAAGGTGTGCCGGCAACCTTTTTTGTGAACCCGGCGTTTGTTGACAACAGCGATTTGTTTCACCGCTACAAAGCGGCTTTGTTGAACAAAACTTTTGAGCAGGCGGGCGTAAAAACAAAACTGGAAACCACTTATGCCGACTTGCTTTCACTTGATCAAATTGCTGAAGATATTGGTGTGGACTGGAAAGAATATCTGGAAAAGGAACAGCCTTATATGACACTGGAACAGTTGAGGAAACTGGATGTTGAGGGATTTACCATTGGCGCGCATAGCTGGGACCATCCGGAATTTTGGCTGCTGGATGACATGCAGCAGTTGGAAGAAATCAGAGAAAGTATGGAATGGTTGGAAGCCAACTTTTCGCCGCCGGTAAAGGCTTTTGCTTTCCCTTTTACTGATTTTGGTGTTTCCGACAAAGTGTTTGAAACCATGCGGGCCGAAAAATTATGCGACATCAGTTTTGGGACCGCCGGACTGAAATTTGATGATCAACCGTTTCATTTTCAACGATTGGCGATGGAAATTTCAACGGCAAAAAGCGCCAAACAAATTCTTAAGGACGAATACTTGTCGTTTCATCTGAAAAAATTGGTGAATAAACAGATTGCCCGGAGAAGCGCTCAGGGTGAAGTTTTAGGTTAGCCGTCATTGCTATGACGGTTCGGTTCAGACAGGCGGTTAACTGT
>OBJA01001139.1_pt1 | contig 19303 bp, 16 predicted proteins | sample 1519751 | NCBI WGS metagenome assembly OBJA01 (sample SAMEA3881238, study PRJEB22517) | soil metagenome | biome: lake sediment; feature: soda lake sediment; material: sediment, water from around vicinity | place: India | collected 2013-12-23 | depth 3 m
CCCGCCGATATGGATCATCCATACATCCACCTCCTCACAGAAAAAACGCTGCATAAGCGGATAAACTGAACGAACGTCCTGTCCATCGATGTTACCATAAACTCCTTTTAATTCCTTAAATCGTGCCAGCTTATCAGCAAGTTCAAGAGAACCAAAATCACCCGCATGCCAAATTTCATCCACGTCATCAAAAAAGTTAAACAACCGTTCGTGCAGAAAATTATGTGTATCCGACAATAAACCAATCCGTTTCATAAAAAAACTTTAAAATGTCACTGTTCATTGGGTTCAAATAAAATTAAAATTGCTGAACAATGATAAATAAAAGTTTGTGTATATTTATTTTTTTAATTTCAAGCCTAAAATAAAAGTAAATGAAACGAGTGGTTCTTGTCAGGCACGCCAAGGCAGTAGCTTATGGATACGAAAATGATTTTCATCGTGATTTGCGCGAAAGAGGCGTAATTGATGCACAACTGGTTAGTAAAGAGTTGAAATCGCGGGGGGTATTTCCCGACAAAATAATATCGAGTTCTGCACTCAGAGCATTAAAAACAGCACGAATTTTTGCTGAGACCTTCAATTTCGAAGAAACAAATATTCGTAAAAATGATAAAATCTATGAGGGAGTTACAATAACCCAATTTCTGGAGATAATACATACCCTTCCCAAAGAAGCGAAAACAGTTTTCTTCTTCGGACACAATCCCGATTTCCACTATTTCGCTGATAAACTGCTTACCAGATATACCGATGAAATGCCTACATGTGCTGCTGTAGTTATCGAATTTGATGTGAATCAATGGGAAGCAATAGAACAAAAAACAGGCATATTGGCATTCAGGCTGGTTCCTAAAAAACTTCGATGAATGGTTGTAAAGGATTAATATGGACATAACTAAAAAATCAGCTGGTACTGTTATAAGTCCGGCATGATTTTCATTTTCTGATCTATTTGAACAAATATTCTTTCTCCACCCACAATTAATTTATCAATAAAAAGTTTTTACTAAATTGAGATTATTAGATTTGTGCCGATGATTAAGAGGCTATTAATTATAATACTGTTGGTTGTTGCCTCCAACATTAGCTTCTCCCAGAGTAACAATGCCACGTTGCGGGGGATAATACAGGATCAGGACGGGCAACCACTTGATATGGTAAACATAGGGCTGCAGGATTATCCCCTGGGAACCAGTTCCAACCGCGATGGAAAATTCCTTTTGAGAGTTCCTGCCGGCAGGGACATTGTAATTGTTTTTTCATCCCTTGGTTATACTACAGTTGTTGATACTGTAAATTTAATTCCCGATGGCAATATGAATCTGGAAGTGACGATGCCTGCTGCCGATATGCAAATAGCCGAAGTGGTGGTTACCGAGCAGAGACGCAATAATGGCAGTGTCATTCGCATTGATCCGCGATTTCTTAATATTATTCCTGATGCGGCTACAGGAGGTGTTGAGGCATTGATAAAAACGCTGCCGGGAGTTTCCACAAATAATGAATTAAGCTCGCAATACACCGTACGGGGCGGCAATTTTGATGAAAACCTTGTGTATGTAAATGACATTGAAATTTACAGGCCATTTTTAATACGTGCCGGGCAGCAGGAAGGACTGAGTTTCATAAACAGCGATATGGTATCAACGATCGATTTTTCAGCCGGCGGGTTCAATGCCAGGTATGGAGACAAGATGTCGTCGGTTCTTGATATCAAATACAGAAAACCAAGCATCTTCAGGGGTTCTGCTTCAGTGAGCCTGCTTGGGGCAACTGCTCATTTTGAAGATGTAACATTAAAAGGTAAACTTGCCCACATTTCAGGCATCCGTTATAAAACAAACCGATACCTGTTGGGTAGCCTCGATGAAAAAGGTGATTACGATCCCCGGTTCCTTGACTTTCAAACATACATAACGTACAGGTTTACTGAAAAATTCGACCTTTCGTTTCTTGGTAACGCATCTCAAAATCAATATGAATTCATTCCTCAAACAAGAAGAACAACATTCGGCACCTGGGATACACCATTAAATGCTACAATCTATTTTCAGGGCCGGGAAGTCGATAATTTTGCAACATACCTTGGGGCATTATCGGCCAATTACCATCCAAATTTAAACCTGAATTTAAAATTTATTCTTTCATCATTCAACACATCCGAACAGGAGACCTACGATATATTGGGGGAATACTACCTGAACCAACTGGAACGGAATATGTCATCAGAGGAGTTCGGCGACAGTGTTTTAAATCTTGGTGTTGGTGCTTTTTTAAACCATGCGCGTAATTACCTCGATGCCCAGGTATACAGCTTTTCGCACAAAGGGGCATATAATTCCGAGAAATATTTATTAAACTGGGGTTTTAATGTTCAGCATGAAAAATTAAAAGATAAAATAAACGAGTGGGTTTACCGTGACTCAACAGGTTATTCAATACCCTACTCCGACAAAGAAGTATTGCTGTTTTACACCCTGAATGCAAAAAATAAAATAAGTTCCAACAGGATTACCGGATTTGTTCAAAATACATGGAATTTGCCGGCGGGAAATGGGGATGTATATTTTACCGGTGGTATACGCATGAATTATTGGGATTTTAACAACGAATTACTGCTGAGTCCCAGAATTTCGTTCAGCTATTACCCCGGCTGGGATAACAAGGTTTCCTTTAGTCTCTCAGGGGGCATGTACCATCAGTCGCCATTTTTTAAAGAATTAAAAAACATGGATGGAACAATCAACAACAGTATCAAGGCACAGCGCTCCTATCAGATAGTTGCTGGCACCGATTATATTTTTACTGGCTGGGACCGTCCTTTCCGGTTCACTGCTGAGGCTTACTATAAGTACATGGACCGGCTGATTCCCTATCAGATTGACAATGTGAGAATCCGTTACCGGGGAGAACAGCAGGCCATTGGGTATGCTACCGGCATCGATATGAAAGTTAATGGTGAATTTGTAAGTGGCATGCAGTCATGGGCAAGTTTATCGCTCATGAAAACTGAAGAAAAAATATTGGGTGAGAATTTCGGTTATATGCCTCGGCCAACAGATCAAATAATGAATTTCAGCCTCTTTTTCCAGGATTACCTGCCGGGAAATCCTTCCTATCAAATGCAGCTTTCAGGTTTTTATGGGGCACGGTTACCAACCTCTCCACCCCATGCCGGACAAAACACAATTTTCCGAATGCCACCCTACCGCCGAATTGACCTGGGAATTTCCAAGGCAATAATCAGCGCCTCGAATCCGGCAAGTAACAGATTTGCAAGACATATTAACGACATGTGGGTAAGCCTTGAAGTTTTCAATTTACTTAACATCAACAATACGATCTCTTATTTTTGGGTTTCAAGCATACAAGGCGACCAGTTTGCCGTACCTAATTACCTCACCGGCAGAAAACTGAATCTGAAGCTTACAGTAAGGTTTTAGCAAATAGTTATCATTTATATTGATAACCAAACCCGGGAAACTTTCTAAGAATAATTATCTTTGTTCTATGGCTGGTTTTCTGGATCAGGATATAAAATTTCTACCGGGCGTTGGACCTAAACGTGCCGAATTATTGGCGAAGGAACTTAAAATTAAAACTTTCGGTGATTTACTGTATTATTTCCCCTATAAATACATCGACCGGACAAAATTCTACAAAATAGCCGAAATTCATGCCCAGATGCCTTACATTCAGATAAAAGGCAAAATACAATCTCTTGATGTGGCAGGATCAGGAAACAAACAACGCCTGACGGCCCGGTTTTCCGACGGGACCGGAAGTATGGATCTTATCTGGTTTCAAAGTGTGAAATGGCAAAAAGAAAACCTGGATATCAGCAAAGAATACATTGTTTTTGGTAAACCTTCGGAATTTAATGGCAGAATCAATGTTGTGCATCCCGAACTTGAAAACGAGGAGGAAAAACTGCTCAAACCTTCAGGAATGTTTCAGGCCTTTTACATTACCTCCGAAAACATGAAAAAGAAGTATCTGAACTCACGTACCCTGAATAAAATTCAATTAACACTTATTCAGCTTGCAAAGGGAAAGATAAAGGAAACACTTCCCGGCAACCTGCTGTCGCGCCTTCGCCTTATTTCTCTTGAACAGGCCCTTACCTTAATACATGTACCCCAAAATACAGCTGATTTAAAAAATGCCCGCTTCAGGCTTAAATTCGAGGAACTCTTTTTAATCCAGCTTAAAATCCTGGCGTTAAAACATCAACGTGAAAATAAATTCAAAGGGTTCAGGTTCGAAAATGTAGGTTTTAATTTTAACAGGTTCTATTCCAGTTTTCTTCCTTTTGAACTCACAAGGGCGCAAAAAAAGGTACTGAAGGAAATAAGACGCGATGTGAACCGGAATGTTCAAATGAACCGTCTTTTACAGGGGGATGTGGGCAGTGGGAAAACCCTGGTTGCCCTTATGACAATGTTGCTGGCTGCCGATAACGGCTTTCAAAGCTGCCTGATGGCTCCTACCGAAATACTTGCCCAGCAGCATTTCATTACAATCTCAAAATTACTGGATGGCATGAACCTGAATGTAGGTTTGCTAACCGGTTCTACCAAACAGGCAGAGCGAAAAATTCTTCACGAGGCACTTGAAACCGGCAATATGCAAATACTAATCGGGACACATGCGTTGATTGAGAATGCTGTCTCCTTTAATTCGCTGGGCCTTGTTGTTATTGATGAACAGCACCGGTTTGGCGTAGCTCAGCGTGCAAGACTCTGGCAGAAAAATGAACTCATCCCACCTCATGTACTGGTAATGACTGCCACACCTATTCCACGCACCTTGGCAATGACTGTTTATGGTGATCTGGACGTGTCGGTTATTGATGAATTGCCTCCGGGAAGAAAACCAATCGAAACGCATCATTTTTTTGAAAACCGGCGTAAACAGGTTAATAATTTCATAAGGCAGCAAATCGAAAACGGGCGGCAAATCTATATTGTATATCCATTAATAACAGAGTCGGAAAAAATGGATCTCAAAAATCTGGAAGAAGGATTCCGACATATAACTGAAACTTTTCCTGATATAAAAACAGGCATGGTTCATGGCCGTATGAAACCGGCACAAAAAGAAAATGCCATGCAGCGATTCAAACAGGGCGAAACAAAAATTATGGTGGCAACTACAGTCATCGAAGTTGGAGTTGACGTACCCAATGCATCGGTAATGATAATTGAAAGTGCTGAACGATTTGGATTATCGCAACTGCATCAGCTTCGCGGACGGGTAGGCCGTGGAGCCGAGCAATCGTATTGCCTTTTGATGTCGTCCTACAAAATTAGTAACGAAAGCAGAAAGCGTCTGGCCACAATGGTAAGAACAAATGATGGATTTGAAATAGCCGAAGTCGACATGAAGCTACGTGGACCGGGTGACCTGGATGGAACACAGCAGAGCGGTATCGGATTCGATCTGAGAATAGCAAACCTGGGAAAAGATGGTGATATATTAAAACTCGCGCGCGATGTCGCTTCGGATGTTCTTGCAGAAGATCCCTTGCTTCAGCATGAAAACAATCGCATGCTTTTAGATAATTTAAAATCAAAACAAACAGATTTTAACTGGAGTTCGATAAGTTAAAAATTAAAAATCGATGACAACAACAGAATTAACCGGAACCGGAATCCGCATCTCACGCATTGCTTTTGGTGCATGGGCAATCGGAGGTTGGTTCTGGGGCGGAGCTGATGAAAAAGAATCGGTACGTGCTATTGAATGCGCCATTGATAATGGAATGACTACAATTGATACAGCACCCGTTTACGGATTTGGCCAAAGTGAGCAGTTTGCAGGAAAGGCAATGAAAGGAAAACGAAACAAGGTTCAGATATTAACAAAATTCGGCCTGCGGTGGGACCAAAAAACTTCCAACCTTCATTATGAAAAAACAAAAAACAACAAGGGTGAAGAAATCTCAATTTTCCGAAATGCCAGCAAAGAAAGTGTAATTAAAGAATGTGAAGATTCTTTACGAAGACTGAATACCGATTATATCGATTTGTACCAGCAGCATTGGCCCGATAGTCATGTGCCTGTTCAGGAAACAATGGAAGCTTTACATATATTAAAAAAACAGGGGAAAATTTTAGCCGGTGGCGTATGTAACTTCTCGGCAAAACAGATGTCGGAGGCTGATAACTATTTCAGACTGATATCAAACCAGGTTCCCTACAGCATGGTATTGCGAGACGTGGAAAGGGAGCTGATTCCATATTGTATTGCAAACAATAAAGCCATTATAGCTTACAGCCCGTTGCAAAGAGGAATACTGACGGGTAAAATTACATCAGGGTATCGGTTTAAAGAGGGCGATCACCGCAGGGAATCATCTTTTTACAACGAACCAAACCTTTCGCTGATAAATCAGTTTCTGAAACAAATTAAACCAATAGCCGACCTAAAAAATGCAACTCTTGCACAACTTGCTGTCCGATGGACATTGTACCAGCCTGGAATCAAATGCGTGTTGGTGGGCGCCAGAAATGAAAATCAGGTTTTGGAAAATATAAGGGCCCTGGATATCAATATGACCTGTGACGAGATGAAAATCATCAATTCAAAACTGAATCTCCTTGAGTTGGAACTGTAACTTTCAGCACAAATTGAGTGGAGCATGTAAAAAACTATTCAAACTTTATACAGGGGTAAGATATCAGCATTCCAACCTTCAATGGTATGCCTGTATAATCAATAACTTTCTTATTTCACCGATCTCAACCAGGCTTCAGCCATCAGTTGCGCCCCTGCCATGGAGGGATGTACCCCATCACCTGTCCAATAGGCAGGAGGGGCATGCAAAACTGCCTCATCAAAAACTTTCTGAAAGGGAACCCAAACAGCATCAAATTCTTCTGCAATCCTTTTTGCTGCTGCCTGATACTCTTTCATTGGTTCCACCCATGAATCATCAACTGCAGAGGTATGAGTTACTGCGAACGGTTCACAAACGACAAGTTTAACCTGTGGCAGGAACTTTTTCGTATCCTGGAGCAGGGCCCGGTAGTCGTTCTCATACACCTGCACAGTTCCGTCGTAATTGCCATTTCGCATGTGCCAATAATCGTTTACTCCTATCAGTATGCTCAAAAGATCAGGCTTCAGATCGATGCAGTCTTTTTTCCATCGTTCAGCCAATTGATAAACTTTATTTCCACTAATGCCCCTGTTGTAAAGGGTAAGATCCATTCCCGGCAATTCGTTTAACAGAGTCGAGGCCGCTAAAAAAGCATAGCCTGAGCCGAATGATTGTGCATTATTAGGCAGTTCTCTGTTTTTCTCTCTGCCGGCATCGGTAATCGAATCGCCCTGAAAAAGGATAACATCCCCTTCATTTATCATAGAATTAACACCGGCAGTTTGTTTCCGGGAAATACATCCTGACACAATAGAAGGTATGCTTACTATAGCAGCAGCTCCGGTCAACGTCTGACCAACGAATTTTCTTCTTGAAAATTTCATTTGCAATATTTTTGATGTAACTACAATAAAAGGCAGGCCAATCAAAAGGGCAAACCATCTTCATTATCATCGGCCGGTTCAGGTGGAATGTCTTCCATCCTGAATTCAGGCGGAGAATCCTGGTCAAAACCACCAGCCACCACTTTTTCAACCTTCCAGGCATTGATGTTATGAAACCATTTGCCATTGTATTCACGCGATTCCACATTAAATGAGACTTCCACTTCATCTCCTTGATTTACTTTCTCAAGGAGTGAAAATTTATCATTAAACAAAGTGAAACATACATTTTTTGGAAACTGGTCGCTGGTTTCGATTACGAATTCCTGCTTTTTCCACTCATTGCCTGCTCTACTTACTCCCGATTCAGCTTTCAGTATATGCTTAATTGTTCCTTTTACCTTTAAACTCATAATTACGAAATTAAAAAAGAAACCCTTTGCAAAAACAAATGCAAAGGGTTTTTTATCTAAAAGATATTAACTGCTGCTATTATTCAACGATTTCAAGAAGTTCAACTTCGAAAATCAATACAGTATTGGGACCAATATCCCCACCCGCACCACGCTCACCGTAAGCCAGATCAGATGGAATATAAATCTTCCATCTCGATCCAACCGGCATCATTTGTAATGCTTCGGTCCATCCTGGAATAACCTGGGCCACACCAAATACAGCAGGCTCTCCCCGCTCAACCGAACTGTCAAACACATTTCCGTCAATTGTAGTTCCATGGTAATGTACCCTTACTCTGTCGTCGGCATCAGGTGTAGGCCCGTTGCCTTCTTCCAGAATTTCGTACTGCAGCCCACTGGCTGTAGTTTTTACTCCTTCTTTATTTTTATTTCTTTCAAGAAAGGCGTTTCCTGCTTCAAGGTTTAACTGACCCTCTTTTGCACCTTCTGCTTCAAAGTAGGTTCTGATGACCTGATCAGCTTCTTCAACTGTCATTTTGCCTCCTTCACCCAAAGCTGCGGAACGGAATGCTGAAGCCATAGCCTCAAGATTGATTTCACTTCCTCCCGGTGCACTTTCGATCTGTTGTTTATTATTTTCTCCAACCAGGATCCCAATGGCATAACCTGCCGAATCGGCCAATGTATTTAACTTTACGTCACGTCCTGAACCAGAGGGTTGACAACTCATTGCAAAAACCGACAGCACAATTGCTGCCAATCCGATAAAACTTTTTTTCATACTTAAAAATAATTATTTAAACGATTTCCAATAGTTCAACATCAAAAATTAAAGTACTGTTTGGACCAATAACATCACCTGCCCCCTGGGCACCATAAGCAAGGTCGGGGGGAATAAACAACCGCCATTTTGAACCCACTTCCATCATCTGCAATGCCTGTGTCCATCCACCAATTACACCGTTTACCGGAAATACTGCAGGTTGCCCTCTTTCAACAGAACTATCGAAAACAGTTCCATCAATAAGGGTTCCATGATAATGGCACTTTACTTCATCTTCAGGCGCAGGCCTGGGGCCTTCCCCCTGGCTTAGAACCTTGTACTGAAGTCCGCTTTCCAGTTCAACAACACCCTCCTTATCGGCATTTTTTGATAAGAATTCCATCCCTTCAAGTAAATTTTCATCCGACTGGTCAGCATTTGCCTTTTCCATGAATTTTTCCAAAATACGGTTGGCCTCTTCAGGCATTATTCGGGGCATTTCGCCGGAATAGGTATCGTTTATTGCTTCTAGAAAAACATCTGGATTAAAGGATTTTACTCCCGATCGGATCAAATTGGAAGCAATATTCTGCCCCAATGCATAGCTGAAACGTTCCAATTCGTCGGTAAATTTCTTTTCCGTCATAACTGTCTACAATTTATAGAATGCGAAGATAAAGTAATTTTTTGGTAATAAGGATACTGCTTTTATTTTATTGCCCTTAACATTTCTTTTTTACCGGGAGGCCCGGGCAGTTTTTCCGACAGGAAGCCAGCAGCATTTAAACGTCGTCTGACATCCCCTTTAGCACTGTAAGTAACCAAAACCCCTCCCGGCACTAACTGCTTATACAAATCCGAAAAGATTTGCTGCGACCACATTTCCGGCTGCTTATCCGGTCCAAAGGCATCGAAATAAATAATATCGATGCAACAAGGCAAAGTCCATGTGCTTCCAGTAAAATCAGCTTTGATTTTCAGCAGTTTAAAATTTGCAGTTAGCTGTACTGGTTCATTCCACCTGCACGTATGAAGTGCAGCAAATAATTCATCTCCCGGGCCGGGTATATACTTGCCATAATCCAGTACTTCAACAAACGCTTTTTCTAGCGGGTACTTTTCTATAGCTATATAAAATACAGATTGTTTATTAATCCCAGCACGGCTGGCAGTAAGCAAAGCGTTCAACCCTGTTCCAAATCCCACTTCAAATACGACCCGATCCGGTTTTTCATAAAAATCATATCCCATCCTCAGGAATACATGCTCCGATTCGGTAACAGCTCCGTTCATCGAATGGTACTGTTCGTTCAAATCCGGCAGAAAATAGGTTGAAGAGCCGTCAGCTGTTTGTAATAATTCAACTTTCATCCTGCAAATTTGGCTATAAATACTGAAAAGTAAACCGAAAGTTATAATTTTGCCTAAACATTAAAGTTATGTTACTGAAAATCTATAACGAGAATCCGAATCCCCGTGACATCCGAAAAGTAGCAGATGTCCTCCGCGATGGAGGGGTTATCATCTACCCTACCGATACGGTTTATGGCATAGGCTGCGACATCACCAACCAGAAGGCAGTTGAGAAGGTTGCACAGTTTAAGGGAATAAAAATAGAGAAAGCAAATTTTTCATTTATCTGCAGCGACTTAAGTCACATTTCAGATTACACCAAACCTATCTCCAGCACTGTATTCAAGCTGATGAAGAAGAACCTTCCCGGGCCGTTCACATTTATTCTGGAAGCCAGTAACAATGTTCCCAGGTATTTTAAAGGAAAGAAGAAAACAGTAGGAATCAGGGTTCCCGACAACAACATAATTCGCGACATTGTTTATGAACTGGGAAATCCTATTCTTTCAACATCCATCCGCGATGAAGATGAAATTCTGGAGTATACTACCGACCCCGAGCTGATTTATGAAAAGTTCCAGGATATTGCCGATATTGTTATTGACGGAGGGTATGGTGAACTGGTGCCGTCCACAGTTATTGACTGCACGGGTAATGAAATCGGGATAGTAAGAGAAGGGAAAGGGGTACTGGAATATTAGGAACAACTGCAAACTATTCCCTCCAGAATGAGGGAGAAAATAACACAAGTACCGTAAACAATTCCAAACGTCCCAAAAGCATCAAAAACGATAAAAACCATTTTCCTACAGGTTTAATATGTACAAAAGTTTCAGCCGGACCTACATTCCCCAAACCTGGTCCTATATTTCCAAGACTTGTTGCTACAGCTCCCATTGCCGATTCCATATCGGGGTCAATGATAGAAAAAAGAACAGTACTGGCAGCAAAAATGGCAAAGTAGAACATAAAAAATGCAAGCACATTAGTAATTATTTTTGAATCGACTGAGGCATTGTTAAACTTTACAGGAATAACTGCCTGCGGATGCACCATCCGCTTGAGTTCATAATAGCTGTTTTTCAGCAGCAGAACAATCCGCATAATTTTAATGCCACCACCGGTAGAGCCAGCAGAACCTCCAAAAAAGAAAAGTGCAAATATCAGAAAATACAATACAGGTTTCCACGTCAGATAATCAACTGTACCATAACCCGTTGTGGTAATTATGGATACCACCTGGAACAGTGAATCCCTGAATACCTGTTCTACTTTATATTGGGTAGAGATGAGTAACCCTATGAATATAACTGCAGTAAAAATCAGAATAAACAGGATGTAATACCTAAATTCTTCATCCTTAAAAACCCTGGCAAACCTTCCTTTTATTGCCATATAGGAAAGCGTAAAATTGGTTCCTGCCAGAATCATAAAAACAATTATAATGTAATGAATTGCAGGCGACTCCCAATGGGCAATACTTGCCTGTTTAGTTGAGAAACCGCCTGTAGCCATTGTTGTAAACGAATGGCAGACAGCGTCGAATACTCCCATGCCAGCCACCCAGAGCAGTAGCGCTTCAGCAATTGTAAAAAGCAAATAGATCCCCCAGAGGGTTTTGGCAGTTTGCCTGATACGGGGGCTTATTCTGTCGGGAGTTGGCCCAGGCACTTCAGCAATAAACAATTGCATCCCTCCGATTCCAAAAACAGGTAATATAGCCAGGGATAAAACAATTATTCCCATTCCACCCAGCCATTGGGATATGCTCCGCCAAAAAAGGATACCATGCGGAAGCGACTCAATGTCAGTTACGATTGTAGATCCGGTAGTCGTGAATCCTGACATAGTCTCAAAAAATGCATTTGTGAAATTGGGAATAGCGCCACTGAGAATATAGGGCAAACAGCCAAACAATGAAAATACCACCCAAACCAGGGCAACAATCAAATAACCTTCATGCCGGCCAATATCGGGTCGCACATTTCGGGTAAGCAAAATTATGACACCTCCCAACGATAAATTTATACCAGAGCTGATTAAAAATGCCGTCTTATCGTACTCCTGGTAAATCAGCGAAATGAATAATGCCAGCAACATGGCCACCCCTTCAACGAAAAGCAAAAAACCTAATACCCTGACGATAATTTTGAAATTCATTTCTGCTGGTGGTACGTTTATTTAAAGAATTTTTCAAGTTTCCTAATACCCGAGGGAAGAGTAAAAACCACTACTTTATCTCCTTCCTTTATCTGGGTATTTCCACCGGCAATATATCCTTCATCGCCTCTTATGATCCCCCCAATTTTTGCCTCATCGGGAAAGCCCAGGTCTTTAACGGGTTTGTGGGTAATCTTGGCATCTGCTTTTACAATGAATTCGAAAACCTCTGCATCGGAAGCCGTCAGGCACTTTACATTCGAGATGGCGGCATTGAGTGTGAAACGGTAAATATAGCTGGCGGCAATCAGTTTTTTATTAACAATGCTGCCAATATTCATATTCTCAGCCAAACCCATAAAAGCCAGGTTCTCAACTTCTGCGATTGTTCTTCGTACACCTAAAGTTTTTGCCAGGTGGCATCCCAAAATATTGGTTTCGGAATTGCCTGTAGTAGCTACAACAGCATCCATTTTTTCAAGCCCCTCATCCTTCAGCAGCTTCAGATTCCGGCAATCGCCGTTTATTACAAGCGCATTGCCATATTTGCCTGCAACCTGCTCACATTTTTCAATGCTTTCTTCAACTACTTTTATGCGGTACTGATCGCTTAATTTTTCAATTGCTTTTTGAGCAATACGACTCCCGCCAAGAAACATTATATTTTTTACCTCGAATGGTTTCTTGGCTGTCAGCTCAAAAACACGTTGCTGTTCCATGCGCGTGGTAACAAAAAATACAATATCGCCATTGACAAGGTAATCGCTTCCGTTCGGAATAATTGTCCGCCCTTCCCGGTTTATCGCCACAACCATTATTTGCTCGTCTTCAAGCTGAAGCTGTTCGAAAGGCTTATTTAACATAGGGGCATCTTCTCTAACCTTAATGCCCATAAGTAAAAGTTTACCATTCGAAAACTCAATAAGCTGCCGCGTTCCGGTTTGTTTTATGGATGCAACAATTTCTTTAGCTGCCAGGCTTTCCGGATAAATCAGTTCATGAATACCAAGATTATTTAGCTTGGCCCGGTATCTCGGCATCAGGTATTCCGAATTATTGATACGGGCAATGGTCCGTGCCACCCCAAGATACGAAGCCATGGAACAGGCCAGCACATTACGCTCCTCTGAAGGGGTAACTGCAATAAACAAGTCAGCTTTTGCCAGCCCGGTTTGCTTTAAATCCTGGAATGAATGTGCCGAACCGGCAACGGTCATCAGATCCACTTCACCATTTATCTTAAAAAGTTTCTCAGGAGAATCGTCAAGGAGTACAATATCATGATCTTCACTGCTCAACATACGGGCCAGGTGTGTTCCTACTTCTCCTGCGCCTGCAATTACAACTTTCATTTCCTTAGACAATTAAATTTTTAATTTCTGTGCAAAGTAAAGTATATCCGGTTAAATAATCAGCATACCTTACTGTATTTCGACTAAAAATAGCCCGATTTTTAATCTGAACTAACAAATTCTCCTAATTTATCAAAAACTTAGCTTTTACCCCGAACTTCATTTCCGGCAATCTTAAATACCTTTCTGACCGAACGAAAAAATCTGAAAGGAAATGATAATTGCCTGCTATTTACATTTGATGTTTCCCCCTCATTATTCTGTATTCCGGAAATACCCAGGCTGCTTTTATCAAAATTTCCGGTTTGCAGGTCGATTACCTTCCCGTTAAATAATACTATCCCCTTCTTTAGATATAAAACTGAATCATTAAATGTTTCGCCAAATGTTAAATATACCGGCTGGCGTATCTGGAATCCTGTAATTGTATTGTTAACGAGCCGGTAAGCATCATCGTTTTCCCTGAATGGATATTCTGATACAACATAATTTCTTTTTCCTGAGATAAAATGCAGTATATTTTGTTCCGAATAGTTGTATACAATCAGTTCTCTACGGTACAGACCATAAATTTGCCGGCCCAGCGAAAACAGGAGAAACAAAAGAACAAACAATAATCCGTTTTTAAAAAACAGTGGTTTTCTGAACTCAATGAAGAATAAAACCGAAATTACTGCTGTCACGATAAGCACAAGTTCGTAGGATGAAAAATGAAGTGTAACAACCGAATGTGGCAATGATTCAATCCAGACAAGAAAGTTTATCAGAAAATTCAGAACATAGCCCGTGGTGCCAGCCAGTATAGCAGAAATAAATGGAACCCAGCTTAATGTAAGTAAAGCAATTCCCAGTGGAATCAGCAAAGTTACAGCAGGGATTATCAAAAGGTTGGAAAGCCAGAAATAAACAGGGAACTGGTTGAAATAAAATACTGCAGCAGGAAAAGTTGCAATTTGAGCAGCAAGAGAAACTGTGAAAAGCCGCCATATGTACCGTACTATTTTAATCCTGAAAATAAGAAGTTTCTCAAAACGCGGCTGCAAAAAAACAATGCCAAAAACAGCAGAATAAGAAAGCTGAAACCCAGCTTCGAAAAGGTTGTTGGGATTCAGCAGCAGCAAAAAAAAGGCGGATGCAGTAAGGGTGTTGTAAATATTTATCTGCCGGCGCAGGTTTTGGCCAACTACAACGAAAGTAAACATTGCTGCTGCCCTTTTCACCGAAGGTGACAATCCGGTTACAAATGCAAATCCCCACAGTGAGATGAATACAATTAAAACGAAAAGAAATCGGGTCGAAGGCTGCTTTTTAAGAAAACCCAAAAGAACTGACAGCATCAGAAACAATATTCCCACGTGAAGTCCCGAAACAGCTAGAATGTGCATGGCACCTGCAGATGCAAAAACATTTTTTATTTCCGGGTCAAGCCCGCGCTTGTAACCCAAAGTAAGGGCAGAAAGCACCTGCAACTGCCGTTCGCTCCATTTTTGTTGTTTGAAGGAATTCAGCAAACGCATCCTCACCTGTTCGGCAAATACAGAAGCGCGAATGGGTGTGCGTCGACTTGCAGGTATCCATCCATCGGAGGAAAGATAAACCTGCCTGTATATTTTTCTCCTTTCCATGTATCGTTTGTAATTGAATTCGAAAGGGTTGCCGGCAAATTCAATCAATTGCGGAGAGGTATTAAAAAGGATATTCTGGCCAGGCATTACAGCTTTAGCTCTTTGATCCTTTTCAAAATACACAAGTGCTTTCTCGTTTGTTTGAAATATAGAATCGTTTTCAAGCACATAATGAATCTCCAGCACCGACTGGTATGAATTTGCTTTTTCCTGCAGAATCTCCTGAACAGTAGCAACAAAATTTCCATTCCGGTACATCGGGGGCTTCTCATTATAAAGATTGTATACCAACAAGCCGGTTACAAAAAAGAAAACAAAGATGCCCAGCCCAAAAAAAAAGGCACGGTCAAATTTATAGTGTGTATTGCACCACACAAGCATGATAGCAACCAAAAGGAGAACTGCAAACATTAAAAAATTGATTGTCTGCAGATATGAACCTGTAAGAATACCGGCCGATAAAGCAGCAGTAATCCGCAGGAATGGGATGTTATCAAAAATTCTTTTCAAACTTATTCCGCTGAAGCTGACTGAGATAGTAGCAAAAACGCAAATAAGCAAAAAAGGTTACAACGACCTGGATGGAATTTTTATTCGGTAATGTGGCTGTACTTTTCCAGTTGCAATTCCCATGAGTTTGCTCTTTAACAAACGTTTTCGCAGCGGAGAAAGGTAGTCGACAAATAAGATTCCTTCAAGATGGTCGTATTCGTGCTGAATGATCCTGCCGGCATACCCCTTAAAAACTTCATCATGTGGTTCAAAATTTTCATCAAGGTATTTAATCCTTACCTCATCGGGTCGCTTCACATCTTCCCTGATTTCGGGCAAACTGAGACATCCTTCATTCATTATCCATTCCTCGCCCGACCTTGAAATGATTTCCGGATTTATAAATACCTTTTTGAAATCCTTCAGTTCGGGTTCTTCATCAGCACCCGAGGTGGCGTCAACAACAAAAACCCGGATCGACAAACCTACCTGGGGAGCAGCAAGGCCTACGCCATCCGAATTGTACATGGTCTCCCACATGTTCTCAATAATTTCTGCCAGCCCTTCATAATCTTTATTAACCGGTTGTGCTTTTTTACGTAACAACTGGTCTCCATAAACTGTTACCGGATATATCATTCTGTAGTTCCTGTCTTTCTTATATTATTTTATAAACCAATTACTGCCGGTGCCGCTTTTGTTCCATATAACTTTGTAAAATTATTGTGGCACTGATGGCATCTACAAGTTCTTTGTTCCGCCGGGCCATTTTTCTCAACCCTCCCTCAAGCATGGTTTTGGCAGCGAGCTTCGATGTGAACCGTTCATCCACTATTTCGAGCTGCACGTGGGGATACTTCTCCTTGAATTTTCTTAAAAAAGGATTGATGTAAACAACAGCCTCAGAGGCTGTGTTGTTCATTTGCAACGGATACCCCACTACAATTTCATCAACCTGTTCGTTTTTCATATAGGTCTCCAGAAAATCCCAAAGGGTGTGCGTAGCAACAGTAGCCAGTTTATTTGCAATTATTTTTTGCGGATCTGAAACTGCAACCCCTACCCTTTTTTTTCCATAATCCAGAGCCAATATTCTTCCCATTTATCCCTTCCTGTAAGAAAGTGCAAAATTATAGAGAATAAATGAATTTAAAAAATCAGAGCATAACTCAGCATCTCAATGAGTTGCTTTGCACATCTTACATTTATTGACATTTGGCACATCCTTTGCATCTGCAGCAGTTATACCGGTATATAAAAAGCCTTCGTTTAATTTTTAACTTAAACTAAAAATCATGAAAACAAGATTTACACCCATAGCCTCCCTGTTCATTTTAGCGACTGTGTTAACATTCACAATTCCTGCCAGTGGTCAGCGCCGGTCGGCTACAAGTGAAGGCGTCAGAAGCAGGAACGAGCAAAAAGAAGACACCCGCAAAGCTGTTGAAACAAATAAATCAGAAGAAAAAAAACAGGCAAGCACCCCTGCCGGCAGAAGATCTTCTGATCAGAATAAAAAAGCTGCGCCTGCAGCCCAATCAACAGCACCCGCTGATAAGAAACGAGCCACTACAGCTGTCCAGGAAAGAAAAACAAATCAGCAACCCACTCCCAACCGGACCAGCCCATCGCCAACAGTTCAACGGAGAACTCCGGAAGTGAATCGTTCCAACATTAATAAGACCCCTGCCCGAAATGAAAGGGAAAGCATTCGTTCAAACAACCCGGTACGAAATGGTACACCCCAGGGAGGAGCCGTTACTGCCCGTGCCCGCAAAGAGCACAACCGTACAATTTACCGGGTCGATTCCAAAGACAACCGCTACACCCCCGCCCGCAGTTTTAAGGGGAACAACAATACCTGGTCGATTTCCTATGCCAGGCATCATGTTCATTACAACAGGCGTGATGATAATTTTTACAGGAATTACGATCACCGGAAATATGTGCACTGGGATAACAGCTGGGAAACCTATCGCTGGAATGTAAACAGCTGGAGGGATTATTACAGCGGGTATCATCCCCACTCCTACAGGTTTCATAAACATTACTACTATCATCCCGGATATGGCCATGTTGTACGCAAATTTGCATACACCCCCGATTATTTTGTACACAACAACATCCGCTATTATAACTACAACGGGCATTTCTTCAGGCATTTCAGGGGAGTTGGCTACGTACTTGTGGATATGCCCTACGGGCTGGTATTCCAGAAACTTCCTCGAAATACCGAAAGGGTATACATTAACGGATACCTATATTTCAGGACAGGCAACCTGTTTTTCGAAAACAATCCATACGGGTATGCCCTGATACATTATCCCGAACGGTATTTTGCACTTGAGTCTGATTATTTCAACGGAGGCTATTACCGTGAAGTTGATTTTTACATTTATCGCTGACAACATAACAAATCTAAACGTCAAAAGGCCGTCCCGGGAGTAATTCCCCGACGGCCTTTATTATTTATTCGCATTCATTGACAGCAACAATGAAGGCTTCGGTTTGCTGCCCCAATTAAATAACTTTGCTAATCACTTCTGTTCGTATTGGAATTCAATAAAATGGCCCATTTTCTTATACTTTTGATAAAGCAGCTTATACTTTTCCGCATTTTCAGCAATGGGATGGTATTCGGTTTCAATGCCGCCACCCATGTTTTTCTGTGCTTCCGAGGTATTGGCATACACCCCTGAAGCAACTGCGGCAGCCATAGCTGAACCCAGGGCGCAGGCCTGTTCCGACCGTGCTACCTTGATGGGCATGTTTAACACATCGGCCACCACCTGCATTACAAACGGCGATTTTTTTGCCACGCCTCCCAGGGCAATTACCCCGTCGATGCGAATGCCTTCTTCCTTAAACCGGTCGTTAATTGCTTTCGACCCAAAAGCAGTTGCTTCCACAAGGGCACGGAAGATGCGTGGTGCATCAGAGCCCAGGCTCAACCCGGCAATGGCTCCTTTCAGGTTTTGGTTGGCATCGGGAGTACGGCGGCCATTCATCCAGTCGAGCGCTACAATGCCACTTTCCTCAATGGGCACCTGGGCCGCGGCATCGCTTAGCCGGGCAATTATTTTACCGGAAGTCTCATCGATGAGCTTGCGGCGTGTAGCTTCATCAACAAGTTCGGTATCAGCAAGAATATTATCGAGGGGCCATTCCAGCAACCGTTTAAACCATGCATAGATGTCGCCGAATGCCGACTGACCGGCTTCAAGGCCCAGCATACCGGGTACGATTGAACCATCAACCTGGCCGCATATACCATTCACAAGCTTATCTCCCACCTCATCCATAGGAGCTATAAGCATATCGCAGGTGGAGGTACCCATCACTTTCGACAGATAATAGGGTTCAATCTCAGCACCCACTGCACCCAGATGCGCATCGAAAGCTCCAACTCCAATAACCACATCGGTTGACAGCCCCAGTTTCGCGGCCCATTCAGCCGACAGGTTCCCTGCCGCTACATCACAGGTCCAGGTTTCTTTATACAACCGGTCTTTAAGGCCTGCCAGCATCGGATCGAGGGCTGTTAAAAATTCTTCTGACGGAAGCCCTCCGAAAGCTTCATGCCACATGGCCTTATGCCCTGCGGCACAGCGACTGCGTTTCAATGTTTTTGGACTGGTATTCCCGGTAAGC